>OBYF01000078.1_pt1 | contig 85720 bp, 73 predicted proteins | sample 1495471 | NCBI WGS metagenome assembly OBYF01 (sample SAMEA2580185, study PRJEB22360) | human gut metagenome | biome: human gut; feature: human-associated habitat; material: faeces | place: Denmark | collected 2008/2010
TATATGCATGAAGGGAATTGACTAAACTTAATCCCCCAAGAATTACAACTGAGCCAGAGCTCATGCATTCATGAGCTCTTTCCAACCAGCCGTTTCGAAAACGATATACTCCGCTATAAATTTCTCCATCTCCTCCTTCTTCACAGGATGCAACACCAACTCTTCGAGTAAGGCAAACAACCATACCGTATTCAAGTGAATGAAAAAATTGGTTATTGCTATATTGATATGCGGATATTTCTGTTTCATTCCTTGAAAAAAGACAGAAATCGTACGCGTCATCAAATCCGTATATTCGGAACGGAAGTTCTCCAAAACAGAACCTTGTGCCTGAAAAAGCAGCAGCCGTAAACGGTCACGATGTTCAGAGACTAATCTGATATATTCCCGTACAGATGTTTTCTGGTAATCCGAATCCATAAAGACATCGATTGTCATCTGATCGGCATCATGATTATAAATCATAGCATACAGATCATTCAATACCGGTTTCAGAATCGTACGGAATATCTCATCTTTATTGGTGAAATAATGATAGATATTACTCACCGTCACCCCTGCCCTCGAAGCTATTTCACGCATAGAGGCATCCTTGTATCCCTTTTCCAGAAACACTTCTTCGGCTACCTTCAAGATTCGCTCTTGTATATCTCCCTTCAAAAACTGCATAGTATCACTGCTATTTATCCATTCATATTTGTAACCTGTCTGTTCACCATCCGGGCAAATATACCATTTTTCTTTTTCAATTCCTCCGGTGTTCCCATTTCAGCAACACTTCCATTCTCCAATACTACAATTTTGTCGGCATTGGCAACGGTTCGCATACGGTGCGCAATAATCAGTACTGTTTTGTTACGTACCAATTCCGATATGCCTGCCTGTATCTTGGTTTCATTTTCCACATCGAGCGAAGCAGTAGCCTCATCCAGCAAAACAATTGGAGCATCCTTCAACAAAGCGCGGGCGATGGAAATACGCTGCCGCTCACCACCTGACAATGTTTCCCCGTTCTCACCGATAATCGTCTGATATCCCTGCGGCATTTTAGTGACAAACTCATCACATTGTGCTAGGCGGGCAACTCTCCGGACTTCCTCATCCGTAGCATCCCGTTTGCCAATACGGATATTATCCATGATGGAAGCATTAAAAAGAACTACTTCCTGAAAAACAACGGAATAGTTCGTCAGTAACGTTTCAGGATCAATCCGGCTGATATCCTGTCCGCCGAGGGTAATCTTTCCCGACTGAATATCCCAAAAACGTGCTGCCAACCTGGCTGCCGTACTCTTGCCACTGCCCGAAGGACCCACCAAAGCTGTTTTTTCGCCTTGTCGGGCAGTAAAGGACAAGTTCTTCAATATTTGTTTTCCCTGCTCATAAGCAAAGTCTACCTGCTGAAACTCGATGTCATAGCCTTTAGGAGTAAAATCGGTAGTTCCATGCTGTACCGGCAATGCTTCCATCTCATTCATTCTGCTGATACGCACATCCAGATAGAACAAAGCGGCAATATTATTCATCACCTCGCTGATCGGAGCATATACACGCGAGCCGATCACCATAAATATAAGATAGGTAAACAAATCGATTGTCCCCGAAGCCAAGAGATTGGCACCGACGATAATGACGCTTGCCAAGCCGAGTTTCAATACACTTTGGGAACCGTTTACCAATATGCCGAGCACCAGTTCATTACGGGTCAGTACCTTTTCATAGGTATCGATGCTTGCATCCAATTTCTCCAGATAGTCCCTCTCCTGATTATAAGATTTTATCTCCTGAATAGTATCAAGTCCTTCTTGAATATGTTCAGTCACCATTCGCTTGTTCAGATAATTACTTTCATTGCTTTTCTGTATTTCCTTCTTCGAGAAAAGAAGAATTGCGGCGGCAAGCGGCACTACCCAGAACAAAGCAATCGTCAACTGCCAGTTATAAAATGCCATACCGACGGTAATAAGCAGAATGCTGATAATGGAAGCAAACAACTGGGGAACCGCATGCGAGAAAGTATGTTCGAGATCAGTGCAGTCATCCATAATCGTGGCGGTAAGGTCGGAAAGATTCTTTTCGCCGAAGAAAGCCAGAGGCAACTTGCGAAGTTTTTCCGCCAATGAGATACGCCGGTTCGCGCTCTCATCATAAACGGTGGTATAGGTGCTACGATATTGCAATACCGCAAATATATACATGACTATCATAAAGATAATACCGAGTATGCTATAGTAGAGAATACCATGCGTCACCGAAACCGAAGGCTGAAACACCGGACGAAGATATTCCTCAAGAAAGAGAAAAACAAATACCGCCGGCAACATCAATACAATATCTAGCAGTGTAGTGAAAAACACACCTTTACAGAAATCTTTTGCTCCTTTAGTTGAAAGGGCAAAACGTCTTTTTATTACTTCAATCATTAGAAACCTCCTTTCCTATTGTCCAGCGAACGGATTGCTGGTATTCATTCCACATATTATAATAGATACCTTGTTTTTCAAGCAGTTTGGCATGTGTGCCTTGTTCCGCAATCTTACCCTTGTCAATCACAAGAATATTATCGGCATCCGTGATGCTTGAAAGACGGTGGGCAATCATCAATACGGTTTTTCCTTTTGTCAGTTCTTTCAGGGCTTGCTGAATCAGATGCTCATTTTCGGGATCGGCAAAAGCAGTCGCTTCGTCCAGTACGATGATGGGGGCATTTTTCAGTATCGCACGTGCGAGCACGATTCGTTGTTGTTCCCCGCCGGAGAGATACGTTCCTTCTGTACCGATCTTTGTATTTAGTCCGAGCGGAAGTTTATTGATAATTTCCCGGCATTGTGCCATATCTACTGCCCGTTCCACTTCCTCCATTATCGCGTTGGGATTACCATATTTGATATTTTCAAGCAAAGAAGTCTTAAATAGCTTTGTATTCTGAAACACAAAAGAAATATGTTTCATCAGTTCTTCAGGGGCGATTTCTCTTACATTGATGCCACCTATTAAAACCTTCCCTTCTGTTGCCTCCCAGAAACGGGGAACAAGACGGGCAATTGTCGTTTTCCCTCCGCCTGAAGCTCCGACAAGAGCTACTGTCCTTCCTTGCGTAATGGTGAAACTGATATCATCCACCGCCTTTTGATTAGCTCCCGGATAGCTGAAGGAAACCTTTTCGAACTGAATACTGAATTCCTTTACCGGTTGTGGATGCGCTACAACAGTCAGGTGCTCATAAGCAACCAGATTTTCAAGACGTCCGATGGCCTCACTCGCCTGCCCCAAAGCCTGATTGAGATACATACTTTTCATGATACTTTGGGAGAATACGGGAGTAATGAGAACAAATAGGAAGAAATTAAGTAATACCGATGCATAATTACCAGAATAACCGATCAGCAAAATAGCCAACGGAGCAAGGAAAAACACAAAGCCATTGATAATAACGGTATAGAGCGACATCGGCTTCTCCCACATTCGTGTATAGCCGAATACCATTTTATTATAATTCATGATACAGCGATGAAAGTTCTTGAAAGAGTAAATGGTCTGCTGGAAAACCTTCACTACGGGAATTCCTCTCACATACTCTACAGCTTCGGTATTCATTTCCTCCAGAGAAGTCATGTAGCTTTTCATAAACTGCCGTCCCTCCGCATTCATCATAAATCCCATAACCAGCATGGCAATAATTACAGGAACGATACATGCCAGACCGAGTATCCAGTCGAACATAAAAATCAGTATGACAGCTACCAACGGCACTAGAAAAGTAGCCGCAAGGTCGGGCAACTGATGTGCCAGAAAACTATGGGTAACCCCTGCATTGTCATCTATAATCTTACGGATACGTCCGCTCGTATTAATGTCAAAGAAACCGAGAGGCATACGCACTATCTGGCGCATGGCTTCTTTGCGCAAATTCGATTCAACCCGAAAAGCTGCAAGATGCGAAGACATCAAGGCGGCAAAATAAAGGACGATACTCGCCACGGCCATGCCTGCCGCCCACCAGGCATACGTCACCACATTACCGGAAGAGGTTATCTCTCCGTATTCAAGCAGTTCTCTCACAATCAGCCAAATAAGAATATAAGGCAACATGCCCGCCAGGGCACTTAGGGCAGACAGTAGCATTGCCGCAGGCAAAAGCACTTTCCGTTTACCCATGTAGTTCTGAAGTTTTTTCAATGTACTCATAACGTACGTTCAATCTATATTAAGTTCGACAATCATTTAACTTATCGCTTGTTTTCAAAAAAGAACAATATTCGAAATCGTTCAAAAAAAAAGAGAGCTTATATTTCTATAAGCTCTCTTCATCCCATTCAATCCGGTGCATGTGCACCTTTGATATATGATTAATCTCGACTCGTCTCTCACTGATTCGCATAAGTTTTCAATTATTTTCTGCAAAGGTACCGCTCACCGGCAAGACGAGCAATACCTAAAAATAATGAAATTTGCTATTCAGACTATAACGAATAAGTAATGATTAAAACAACAGAATAGTTATTCATGTTTCAGCCACGTACTTGGCAATACTTCTTTTTCACCTTTTTCATTCACCAGTTCCATCTGCAATACGCCTCCGTTACAATCGAAGTAACGCACCTCTATCGGATGAAGCCCGGCTTTCAATGCCTTCTGCACAATAATCTCCACCGGCGAATGTGCTCCATCATTATCTCCCAACAATTCACCGTCGAGCATCAATGTGCTACCGTCGTCCGAAAGAAGGGCAAATGTATAGATACCATCGGCAGGAACTTCCAGATAGCCGGTCAACACCAGACCGATATTTCCTTTCACCTCTTCGGGGATAGATACCGATTCCACCACATACTCCCCTTTGACAGGAGCTGCTTCAATATCCGCACAAAGATTACCACGAAAATCGTGCCATACTGCTTTCAAGCCGGACTGCAAAGCAGCCGGAGCAGTCACCGCCTCCGCATAAGGAGCCTTTACATACTTGGTACGCACCACATCCGATGGAGAACCATCCGGACGGAAAGTACGGAAAGCAAAATCGGTAGTCTCCTCCACTTCCAAAGCACCGTCATAAAGAGCTGATTCCTTGGTAGGCATACTTCCATCTGTCGTATAGCGTATTTCAGTGCCGGGCAACGGGCAAGTCAAGTCAACTGCTGTTTCATCAATAAATGCATTCACTTTATAGAATCCCTGCAAATCGGGCACACGATAATTTACCCTCATCACATCCATCCGTTTAAACTGCGGAACAAGCTGACGATAAAACTCTTCGAGACTTGGTTTAGCAGCCGGCTCTGCCCAAGCTATTTCGCTCAATGCAATCATGCGGGGAACAATCAGATATTCAATGCGTTTCATAGTCGGAATCCATTCAGCCCAGAGATTAGCCTGTACACCCCAGATGTATTTCTTCTCTTCCGGTGATAACCGTTCATCCGCACACGGATCATACGCCAGTATTTTCTTTACTGAATTCTGATCCTGCGCATAATCAAAATAGAAATGTTCATTCGGACAAGCAATCACTTTCTGCTTTTGTGCGGTCGCCGTAGGCAACGCGTCTTTCGCCCAACTTCTCCACCATGTAATAGCAGCATCGGAAGATAATCCGTCGGTTACCACTTCATCCCAACCAATAAGTTTCTTTCCGTTGGCAAGGAAGAATTTCTCCATGTCACGTACAAACCATGCCTGAAGCTCTTCTACTGAACCCAGTTTTTCCGTACGAATACGTTTCTGACAGAGAGGACATTTCTTCCAGTTGGCTTTCTCCACTTCATCACCACCCATGTGCACATATTCATAAGGGAAAAGCTCGAAAATTTCTTTGAACACATTCCTACAAAACTCCAGCGTTGTATCTTTACCCGGACAGATAGGAGAAGAGAATGTTTCCCCCCACCCGATTAATCCGTCGCACGCCAATTCCGGATATTGACCGATAGCCGCCAGGAAATGTCCCGGCATATCAATCTCGGGAATGACATCAATTCCTCTTTGTGCAGCATAGGCTACAATTTCTTTGATATCATCGTGAGTATAATAGCCTCCATACAGCGTATCTCCTTCCACAATGCGTATCTTATCTTCCGGAATCAGGAAATCGGTATTATCTTCCTCTTTCGCACGTGCCATACAGGTACGATCCTGCGTATTGAATTTACGCCAGGCCCCTTTTTCCGTAAGCAACGGGTACTTCTCGATCTCTATACGCCAACCTTGGTCGTCGGACAGGTGCCAGTGGAATTTATTGAGTTTATACAAAGACATCAGATCCAGTACATGCTTCACCTCATCTTTATTCCAGAAATGACGGGAAGCATCCAGCATAAATCCACGCCATTCAAAACGGGGGGCATCTTCTATTTGCACGGCAGGAATCGAATAAGTTTGTTTTTCTCCCTGTACTTCTATCGTTGCAGGAAGCAACTGGCGAATAGTAGTAATCGCAGAAATAAAGCCCGAATAGTCAGTTGCCTCTACCCGAACAGACTCCGGTGTAGACTCAAGTTTATAAGAGCCGGGCTTTCCACCGGTATCTTTCAACTGGAAATACATATCTACCTGATTCTGATCGGTAGTGACTTCAACAGAAGACGATATGACATTCCGAAGAATCTCCTGCAGATACCCGACTGCCGGAAACAACGAATGATCGGAAACTCCAATCTTCATTCCGTCTTTTAAAACAAACGAGCCCGACTGCTCGGTCAGACTAACGGGGGTAGGTAGGATTGCAATCTCTTGCTTGACGGTGGGCGTACAAGAAGAAAAAACACAAGCTGATACAATGAGTAAAGAACTACTTAGTTTTTTGAACATGCGGTTAACTATTTAATAAATGATTTGTCCTGTCTTTAATTGACCATCTATATATAATACAACTAAAACATAGAAACTACTAAAAACCCGGAAAAAGTTTTTTTGCGACTTGACATCACAGACTCCTATAAATGTTTATCTTTGCTAGCCAATCGCAATCAAACAATTAATTATAAAGAGTCACTTCAATGTCAAGAGAGAACATCTTAATCAAAACCTCATGGATTAGCACCATTGGCAATGCAATCCTGTCCGCATCAAAAATCATCATCGGTTTATGGGCCGGTAGTTTGGCGGTAGTGGGCGACGGTATCGACTCGGCAACCGACGTCGTTATCTCTATCGTTATGATTTTTACGGCACGCCTCATCAACCGTCCTCCTTCAAAGAAATATGTATTTGGTTATGAGAAAGCGGAAGGCATCGCGACAAAGATTCTGTCACTGGTGATATTTTATGCCGGTATGCAAATGCTGATATCTTCCATTCAAAGCATCTTTTCAGATGAAGTGAAAGAGATACCATCGGCTATCGCTATCTATGTGACTATATTCTCTATTGTCGGCAAACTGATGCTGGCTTCGTACCAGTACAAACAGGGAAAGAAAATAGACAGTTCCATGCTGACGGCGAATGCGATAAATATGCGTAATGATGTTGTCATCTCGGCCGGAGTTTTATTAGGGTTGATTTTTACTTTTATATTCAAATTGCCGATACTCGATTCGATAACGGGATTGATAATCAGCCTCTTTATCATCAAGTCGTCCATTGGTATTTTTCTCGACTCGAATGTGGAGCTTATGGATGGCGTGAAGGATGTCAATGTGTATAATAAGATATTCGAAGCTGTCGAGAAAGTGCCGGGAGCAAGTAATCCGCACCGGGTCAGGTCGAGAATGATAGGAAACCGGTATATAATTACGCTCGATATAGAGGTGAATCCGCAGATAACGATTACACAAGCGCATGAGATTGCCGGGGCGGTGGAGAAAAGTATTGAAAGCTCGATAGATAATGTCTATGATATTCTGGTGCATGTGGAACCTGCCGGGGAGTGTCAGACGGATGAGAAATTCGGGGTAGACAAGGATATGGTGTGACACGTGAAAATCTTCGGCAACAAAGAAAGCTATTCCGCTTCTTTTTCTTAACTTTGCATTCATCGTTCACATTTTAATAAAAATTTGATATGGAAGAAGGAACATTCAGGCGCTATCCTATCGGGATACAGGATTTTGAAGATTTGCGCAATAATGATTACATATATGTTGATAAGACTGCACTGATTTATCAACTCGTCAATACAAATAAGATTTATTTCCTGAGTCGTCCCCGTCGTTTCGGGAAAAGTCTGCTTGTCTCTACGCTCGAAGCCTATTTTCTGGGAAAGAAAGAACTTTTCAACGGACTGGACATGGAGCAGTTAGAGAAAGACTGGACAGTGTATCCGGTGCTACATATCGACTTTAGCGGCAGTAAATATATGGAAGCAGAGTCACTTCGCGCATCTATCAATGTTCAGCTGTTACTTTGGGAAAACGTCTACGGACGTCAGGAAGGCGAAGACACATTTAGTTTACGTCTGGAAGGTATCATCCGCCGCGCTTATGAGCAAACCGGGCAGCAGGTTGTCGTATTAGTGGACGAATATGACGCCCCGATGCTGGACAGTAACAATAACCATGAGTTGCAGCATGAGATTCGTGGTATCATGCGCGACTTCTTCAGCCCCTTAAAAAAGTCAGGTAAATATCTTCGCTTCCTCTTCCTGACGGGCATCAGCAAATTCAGCCAGATGAGCATATTCAGCGAACTTAACAATCTTCAGAACGTCAGCATGAGCGATAATTACAGCACTATCTGCGGTATCACCGAACAGGAACTGCTGACACAGATGAAAATTGATGTCGAACAGATGGCACAAGCCAACGATGAAACGTATGAAGAGGCGTGTGCCCACTTGAAGAAGCAATATGACGGATATCATTTCAGTAAATCCTGTGTGGATGTGTACAATCCTTTCAGCCTGATTAATGCTTTTGCCCAAAAGAGTTATGAGAACTACTGGTTTTCTACCGGTACCCCTACCTTTCTGATAGAACTCCTGCAACAAATGAACTTTGACATCCGGCTGCTCGACCGTATGGACGCCAAGCCGGAAGACTTCGACAAGGCTACGGATTGTCTCACCGACCCTATTCCGGTGCTCTACCAAAGCGGTTATCTCACAATCAAGTCATACGATACTTTCTTTCGTACCTATACATTAGGCTACCCGAACGAGGAAGTAAGAATCGGCTTTATCGAGTCGCTCATCCCTTCTTATCTTTACCAACCTACGCGCGAAAGCAACTTTTATGTAGTGTCCTTTGTGCGTGATTTAATGAAGGGGAACCTTGAATCTTGCCTTGAACGCACCCGGTCTTTCTTCGCCTCTATTCCGAACGACTTGAACAATAAAGAGGAAAAACATTATCAAACTATATTCTATCTTCTGTTCCGCTTGATGGGACAATATGTGGATACCGAAGTCAAAAGCGCTGTCGGACGGGCGGACGTGGTTATCAAAATGCAGGATGCTATTTATGTACTTGAATTTAAAATGAACGGCACCGCAGAAGAGGCTTTGGCGCAAATTAACAGCAAAGGGTATGCGATTCCTTATGAGGCAGACCACCGGAAAGTGGTGAAGGTCGGCATCAACTTCGACAGTACCACGAGAACGATTGGAGACTGGGAAATCGAAACAGATTAACAGCGTACGCCACTTGCTTGAAGTAGACAAGGATATGATGTGACACATGAAAAAGGCAGCAGTTGCTCTCGTCTGTGAGTAACTGCTGCCTTTTTGCGTGTTCTGTGCTGTCGTAGCCGGGAAATTAGGGTGTATTGCCACAGCTTGCTGTGGTGCGTTTCCCTAACTTGTTGTGGCATGCTCCCCTTGCCTGCTGTGGCATGCTCCCCTTGCCTGCTGTGGCATGCTTCCCTAGCCTGCTGCGGCACGTCTCCCCAGCCTACTGCGGCACACATCCCTTTCCGCCGTTCCGGTTTTACGTATTCAATAGGCTGTTGCTTTGATACGCAGCTTGATGGCATTTTCGGCTGTATCCAGTACCAGTTCGCAGTTTTCAGAGGTTACAGAACTACCGGTGACGTCCATTTCCAATGAGGTGATTTTCTCAAGATCGAGTTGGGTTAAGGTGTATCCGTCTCCTTTCACCACCGTGAATCCACCTTCGGGAAAATGGGATGGCCGCATCTTCCATTGAGCCACAAACGTCAGTTTGTCCTTGTCAAGGGTGATTTTCTCTACCGGTGTAGAGTTGTCTTTGTCGTCGCCGCCGCAGGCGGTTACCAACGTTGCTGCCACAAGGCAGAGGAAAAAGATTCTTAGTTGTTTCATGCGTCTTTCTGTTTTCTTTAAAAGGGTAAATTATGAAAGGCTGCCGCCTTTTTTGTTTGCCATGAGGGCGGATGCGCTGTCTGCAGCCGGACTGTCCGTCCTCATTCGTGACCTGCTTCTTTATGCAGCCGGGTCGGGGGCTTCACCTCCTCCGGGGATTTCAGGGTCGGGCGCTTCGCCGCCGCCACCGCCGCCACCCGCGTTTTCGTCACCCAGCAGAATCGGGAAACGGTAAGAGCGTGGCGTTTTCAATGCCTTGTTGCTTCCGCTATATTGTGTCGTGATGCTTAGCGCATAGAGCTTTCCGGCTTCTATGGCAGGTAGCATGATGGTGAGTTGTGACGGTGCGTTGTGAACGATGACGGACACTTTCAACGGGACGGCTCCCTCTTCGTCTTTGGTGAGATAGATGCCGACCGAAGGGTCGTCACCGAGGATTTTAATGTTACTTCCGCTGATAACGGCAGGACCGCCGGAAGTGATGACCTGGCTGATACTCTTCGTCACGGAGTCGGTGATGGAGTTGATGACCGGCCCCGTCTGTGCCAGCCCGTTGCAGATTACTTTTACGGCTTTGAGCTGGTCGCGCAGCAGTTGTCCCGGTGTGTAGGACACACCGAGCGAGTGCTTCGTGGCGTCAAACTGGGCGTTCTCCCCGAGGAACGAACCGCGTACGGTGACAATGTACTGTCCCACACCGTCTACCACGCTCTTCCCTTCGGCGATGGCTTCCACCTTCTTCTGGTCGGCAAGGTCGAGGATGTTCTCGATGGTTTCCTGCCGGTACTCGGTACGCTCCTTGATGATGCGTGCTGCGATTTCTTTGTTGTGCAGACTGCCTGTGATGCGTGCGCGTCCGGTGTAGTCGCCTTTTTGTTCGGTCATGATGTTGTCGTAAAGGTCAACATTGAGCGTGATTTTTTCGTTTGTTGCCATGATAATGATTGTTTTAAGGAAAGTGAATATCTATTTATTAGTTACGTTCTGTGCTGCTTGTCATTTCGCACGTATCTTGATAGCATTACCGTCCAGATAAAGTTCGAAATAACTGTCATAATATGTCATGCCCCCAGTAGTATTAGTCATCAGATGGAACTTCATAAGATCACTGTCAGTCAAGGTGTAGCTGTCGGTTCCCTTAACAACGGTTTCGGCTCCTGGCCGGACAGTGGAACTACTCAACACGTAATCATATAGATCTAATTTAAAATCAGAATCCGCCGGAAGTTCGTTTTCAACCGTAACGGTGGGGATGGTCACTTGATTGCCATTAATCGCAGCTTGCAGACAGAGGCTCCGTTCACTCATATACGTTCCCTCCTCCCTTGCTTTTATTTTTCCGCCTTTCAGTTGCAGTATTCCTGTAGGGGCAACAAGCACTTCCTGCCCCTTTATGCTGTTGGAGATTTCAGCATCGCCTTCCATAATGAGCGTGGCATTATCACCGACAGAGATACCAATTAGCTGGTCATTATCATTCCCATCGCCGGAATATAGTTCGAAGCCGTTACCCAACGTTAGTTTGCAAGACGCCCTAACAAATATGCAGGCGATATTAGTTGAATAGGTATCAGCATTTCCATAAATGTTGAGGTTGGTCAGCTTCAATGACGCGCCGTTTATAAGCTCAAAAAGGCTTTTGTCGCTAGCGGTACGGGAAATACTATAATTATCGCCGCTGATAGGATTATTTCCGCCGTCAATAGCAATGTGTTTGCCGTCTATTGAAAAGGCAAAATGCTCTGCATCCGCAGCAACCCATATATATCCACCGAGGATGATTTGTGTTGGTGCATCCGCAGTGCCGTCTGCCGTTTCAATAGCGGTTTTCAGTTCGGCTACGGTAGTGACAAGCGTCTTGTTGCTGCTAACCGTCACAAGGCAGGTGGCGGACTTTTCGCGTGCGGTGGCGGTGATGGTGGCTGTTCCTTCAGCTACGGCGGTCACCAGTCCGTCTTTACTTACGGTGGCTACGGAAGTTTTGTCACTGCTCCATACTACGGATTCGGCAGTCACCCGGTCGGGGACAATGGTGGGAACCAGCGTTTCGGTCGCTCCCGATTTCAGGGTCAGAGTCTCATGATTGAGGGTGATGCTCTCTACGGGCACAGAGTTGTCGTCATTGTTGTCGTCGCCACAGGCGGTTGCCAACGTTGCTGCCATAAGGCAGAGGAAAAAGATTCTTAGTTGTTTCATACTTCTTTTGTCTTTCTAAAAGGGTGAATAAATCGTGTTCTCTTTTCGGACAAAAGTAATATGCAACAACGAAAAGGTATAGCCAAAATCCTGCATTGTATAGCCAAAATCCTGCAAATCTTGCAGGATTGCCGGAAATTCCATTGTTCGGAGAAACTTCTACCTATGCATTGATGGAAACAACAGCATTTGATGATAAAAGAGTATCGCCTTCTCCTTTAAAGTACAGACTTTTGTCGGCGGAACTCGGTAGGAGTCATTTTTACCAATTCGCGGAAATTGCGGTTGAAGGTGCGCATTGCCTTGAAGCCCGACGCTCCGGCAATGTCTTCAATTGTGTGGTTCGCGTAGTCCGGAAGCAGGAGCAAGTCCATGGCATGACGGATGCGCAGGCGGAGAAGATAATTTTGCAAGGTCAGTCCTGTGGCACGCCCCACAGCGGCGGAGAGATTACGCTCGTTTGTGCCAAGAGCTTTAATCAGGTCGTCACGCTTGAAGTTGTAGTCGAGGTACGGTTGTTCTTTCTGCAGATAGGCTTCGAGCTCTTCAAACAAGTGGTTGCTATCGCCGGATTGCAGGTAACAGATGAGGTCGCCCATATCGGCTTCGAGCGGTGGTTGGGGCAGTTTCCCATCCTGTTCAACGATAAAACGGCGTAGCATCTCGTAAGTGTAATGATAGTTAGTGTACAGCCATGCAAAAGCAGGATAGAAAACCACGATAAGGAAACTGAAACTAAACTCGGGTATCGGTCCCGGACAGACAAGTAAAACCCATGCGCCAATGCCGATACTCAACGCATAAAGGAAAGCGCGCATCGTCCACCGGAGTTCCAGTTTTGAGATACACTCTCCGGTCAATTCTTTTAAATGCGTGATGTAGCGGTGTTTTTTACGGAAAAAGAGGCGGACGTAAACGAACAGTTGTACGGTATAGGTGACACCGAACAAGGTCCGCACTGCCAACGGGAGATTGTGAACGACACACGCACGCCATTCTGCTAAAGAATATACACAGACGTCCGCTTCAATGCAGCAACTCACCACATACAGCAGAATGAAAACGAGCAAAGGCGCCGCATGCTTCATCACATTGGCAAAAGTGACGTATCTGCTGTCGAACAGCAATATCAACATAAACGTGAACATCAACGCCTGCGAAGAAGCAAGCACCAACACCAATATTGAGAATAAGTCCAACGACCGGTATACGCCGAACCCGTCAACCAGCAACTCCGCCAAATGACCGGCAGCGATAATGAGAGAAGCAGCGATGAAGAAATGGCATGCACGCCTGTATTTGGGATTAATGGCGTGCGCCATCTGCTTGAAGCAGACAAGACCGAAAGATATAGACAGACATATTCCGATAATAATGCCGTTTGTTAGTGTGTGTAAAGCCGGTATATCCATTGCTTAGCATTTATTTTCCCGACAAAGTTAATGAATCTTGACGAGAAACCGACTAGTTACACCCTGTAAAACTCGACAAGTCTGCAAAATCGTATAGAAACAACCTAATAGCTAATCTTCACTCCGGCAAAGAAACTTCTCGGCAGAGAAGGCCCGTAAATATAGCCGGAATCCCGATTAGCTCCTCTATCAAAGTCCTTCTGATAAGACTCAAAGAGGTTCTGAACTCCGCCGTTTAGTTGCAAATCGACTGTTTTGTATAGCTTGAAGTCATAAGCCAGTTTCACTCCCAAATCGAAGAAACGGGGTGTACGGATGGCTTCCGCCTTTCGTTCGGGCATTGCGCCCAGTTCGGCGTTCTCGGCGGTGATATCCATGCGTTGCACTAACATTCTCCCGGTATAAGTTCCTGACAGGGCAATGGATAAAGGTTTGATGGGAGTATAAGTAGCTGTGAAGTAACCATATGTATCGGGAGTACGGAAAATTTTCTTTTCTGCCGGTGCGTCGTCATGCCATTTATGAGGTTCATCGTATCGGCTGCGTTGCAAAGTGAGTCCCGCTTGTATTTGCAGGATGGAAAGATAAGCCACTTTGCCCTCCAGCGTTAGCCCCATCACTTTCGCGCCGGGACCGTTACTGCGTGGTTTTACCAATATCCCATCGCCACGGTCATAAGGTTCGCCCAACACGAAGACATCTGTCAGTCTTGTATAAAAGCCCTCGATCAAGAAATTCGTCTGGAATACTCCGAAACGGTGATACATATCTGCGGACGCACTGAAACTTTGGGATTTCTCTTCTTTCAAGTTCTTCGCACGCTCAATCATTGCCACTGTTCCGCCCACATTTTCAATATGCATATCTTCATCAAAAGCCTGCGGAGCACGGAATCCGGATGAATAGCTCAAACGCAGGTTTATATTCTGTGTCGGGTTGAAACGCAAGTTGGCACGGGGGCTAAAGATGACATTATCTACCATGTTATGCTTATCCAGACGACCACCGATCAGAATGCCCCAACGGTCGTTCTTCCACTCGTTCTGCAGAAAAGCACTGTAAATATTTACCGTCTGATCCGTGTGGCGGTCATATCCCCACATATTATCTTTCAGACGATCACGGTTATATTCAAGTCCTGCCGTGAGGTCAGAAGGCATAAAAAAACACTTATCAAACGTATGTACATACTGCGCGCCGCCCATAGCGGTTAAATCCGTTGTTTTTCCATAGGCTTTCAGAGGATCGTTACCCGGTCCGTAATAACTGTCCCGATCTGTATTGGCGGCTGACGCAAAGATACTTAGACGGTTCTTTTCATCTGGCGAGAAATAATCGAACTTCAAACTTCCACCATCAATCGAATGTTGCAACTGCTCTGCAATATGGGCTTCGTGAGGAGGACGGTCCAACATATCCCCTCCCCGACGGAATTCCTGCATGTGGTGATATTCGAAGGTTAGTTTGGAGTAAGTGCTTGTTTTCAGATAAGAGCGGAAGCCCACTGTCTGATTCTTCAATTTAGGTAGTTCGGTGAATCCGTCTCCGTCATAATCATATCCGGACCGGTGACGGTTCTGACCAAAGATATACAGTCCGGCACGATGATCGTCCGTCACTAATGAAGCATTCAGGGAGGTATTGTTATCGAATGAGGAGCCGCCCCCTAAAGCAGTAAGGGTGTGCGACAGCTGGCCGGAATTGCGCAAAGGCTCTTTGGTGATTATATTGATGGTTCCTGCAATGGCCGAAGAGCCGAACAAGGCGGAACCTCCCCCACGCATCACTTCTACGCGTTCAATCATGCTGGCGGGAATCTGTTCCAGGCCATACACTCCGGAAAGGGCACTGAATACGGGACGGGAATCTATCAAAATCTGCGTATACGGTCCGTCCAGTCCATTGATGCGGACTTGCTGGAAACCACAATTCTGGCAGTTTGTCTCTACACGTACACCGGGCTGAAAGTTCAGCCCTTGCGATAAAGTGGAAGAGTTAGTCGTTTCAAATAGCTTCAGATCGACGACATTTACCAAAGTAGGAGCCAAACGGCGCGTCGTTTCACTGCGGTTGGCGGAAACCACTACCCCATCCAAAGCAATCGCGTCCTCTTCTATTTCAAAATCCTCTTCCAGTGTCTTTCCTTTTTTCAGAGTCACGTTGCGGGTCACGGTCTTGTAGCCGACCGAGCTAACCTCCAGTATAAAGTTACCTTCCGGCAAATTCTTCAAAAAATAATGTCCGGTAGCGTCGGTCACGGTTCCTATCGTTGTTCCTTTCAGTGCAATGGTGATGTAAGGAAGGTGCTCTTTCGTTTTCTTATCCAGTACATGGCCTATGATGTTCGCATCGGATTTTTTCAGTTCAGGGTAGTCCGGATGTTCAGCCAATGCGTATGACAGGACACAATACAGGCCGGCCAGGACTAAAAGATATTTCTTCATTGTCGTTAGTCTTTTAATGTTTAAAATCAAAAATAATAATAAGGGAAAGGGAAGCAGCGATCATTAATCGTTGTTCCTAACTGATGAATACTGTTCCCGAAAAGATAGACTAAGCGACAGGAGGTGCTCTAAGAGATATGACGCCCGGACAAGAACGGTGATATGGCTCAACTTGCGGGCGGATAAACAGGATACATAATAGAGATAAAGCAGCGACCGCGAATGTAGGTATTAATCCGCTGTCTGTCACCAATACATGATTCAACAGGTGAATGAGTTGGAATTCAACCGTCGTATGGCTATGTTCACTGCCTTTTTTAAATGGATGCGAATGGACAATCGTTACCCCGTTTACTACATGGGAGTGAGTAAATAAAGTGATTCCTGCCATGTACGAGATAAACAGTACAGGCAAAAACCACTTCATTATATGTAGGTACAATTGTTTCATCCGGTAATCTTGCACATCTATTCTGTGCAGTAAAGTCAGGGTTTAGTTTGTTTTTTTGCAAAGATAAGGATTGTCTCCATGCAAAACAATCCCTATTTATAACGATTTTAAATCTTAACCGAATCTTAATAACTGATCTTCACCCCGGCAAAGAAGCTTCTCGGAAGTGACGGACCATAGATATAGCCGGAGTCACGGTCAGCTCCTTTATCGAAGTCGTCCTGATAGGCATTGAAAATATTCTGTATGCCGGCATTCAACTGGAGGTTCATCGACTTATAAAGTTTGAAGTCATAAGCAGCTTTCAAACCGATGTCGAAAAAGTCTTTGGTATTCACCGTTATCGGATTTTCAAGGAATCCCGGAACCGGCTCGTGGGGAACCAGCATCGAACCGGTATAGGTACCGGAAAGAGCGATAGATAACGGTTTTATCGGGGTGTAGGTTGCTGTAAAATAGCCGTAAGTATTTGGCGTACGCATCATTTTCTTCACCGCCGGAGCTTCTTTGTTCCAGATGTGCGGTTTGCTGTAATGGCTCTGTTGCAGAGTGACTCCCGCCTGAACTTGGATTTTATTCAGGTAAGCCATCTTTCCTTCCAGTGTCAATCCCATAACTTGCGCTCCTGATGCATTGTGACGGGTACGTGTCAGAATTCCATCCACTACCTCTCCGTCGGTAAGGGCAAAACATCCGACAACTTTGTATAGAATCCTTCTACCAGGAAGTTAACCTGAAACGCACCAAAGCGATGATAAATATCTGCCGAAGCACTCAAGCTCTGTGATCTTTCTTCTTTCAGATTATCCGCCAGTTCAACCATCGCTACATTACCGCCTACATTTTCCACATGCAAATCTTCGTCGAAAGCCTGCGGAGCACGGAAGCCGGATGAGTAACTGAAACGAAGATTGATGTTTTCTGTCGGATTATAACGCAGGTTGGCACGCGGACTGAATATCACATGGTTAATCAGATTATGCTTATCCAAACGGCCGCCAATCAGGAATCCCCAATGATCATTTTTCCATTCGTTCTGAAGGAAAGCACTACCGATATTCACTTTCTGGTCTACCGTGCGGTTGTATCCCCACATGTTATCTTCCAGTTTGTCCTGATTGAACTCTATTCCGGCAGTCAGGTCGGAAGGCATGAAGATGCATTTGCCGAAGCTGTAGACATACTGTGAGCCTGCCATCCAGTTCAAGTCAGTGGTGTTTCCGTAAGCATCCAAAGGGTCTCTGTCACCTGGACCATAATAGCTGTCGCGATTGATATGCTGTGCAGATGCAAACACATTGAAACGATGGTTCTCGTTAGGGGAGAAATAATCGAACTTCAGTCCTCCGCCATTGATTGAGTGTTCGGTCTGCTCCGCCACATTCGCTTCATGAGGCGGGCGGTTCAATAAGTCTCCTCCCCTGCGGAATTCTTCCATGTGGTGATATTCAAAAGTAAGTTTCGAATAAGTCGTTGTTTTCAGGAACGAACGGAAACCAATTGTCTGACCGTGCAATTTGGGTATTTCGGAATATCCGTCGCCGTCATGGTCATACGCAGAACGGTGGCGGTTCTGACCGAAGATATACAGACCTGCACGCTGGTCGTCCGTCACGAGAGACGCATTCAATGCCGTACTGTTGTCGAAAACGTCGCCATCGCCAATTCCCGTAATCGTATGAGATAACATACCAGAGTTGCGCATCGGTTCTTTGGTGATGATATTGATTGTACCGGCAATGGCAGATGAGCCGAACAGTGCCGAGCCGCCTCCACGCATCACTTCCACACGTTCTATCATGCTGGCAGGAATCTGTTCGATACCATACACACCGGAAAGCGCACTAAAAATGGGACGGGAATCGAGCAGGATTTGCGTATAAGGGCCATCCAGTCCATTGATACGCACTTGCTGGAAACCGCAATTCTGACAATTGGACTCTACACGAACACCCGGCTGAAAGCTCAAGCCTTGTGCCAAAGTCGTAGAATTGGTATTCTCAAAGATTTTCAAATCTACTACATTCACCAGTGTCGGAGCAAGACGTCGGGTGGTTTCATTACGATTGGCAGATACGACTACGCCATCCAAAGCAACCGCGTCTTCTTCTATCTCGAAATCTTCTTCCAATGTACGCCCTTTCTTCAGCGTCACATTCCGTCTGACGGTTTTATATCCCACCGAACTAACCTCCAGCACAAAATCACCTTCGGGAAGATTCTTCAAGAAATAATGTCCGGTAGCATCGGTCACTGTTCCGATGGTCGTACCTTTCAAGGCGACTGTAATATAGGGTAAATGCTCTTTTGTATTTTTATCAAGAATATGGCCAACAATGTTGGCATCTGACTTACGTAATTCGGGATGATCAGGATATTCATGGGCTTGTCCTTCGAGGGCAGGCAACAATGTGCAGCACAAGCAGACAAGCGAAAAGATGTAATTCTTCATTTTTCGTTTGTTATTCGTTTTCGATAAGTATTTACATGGATAGACAGATAATGCCCTACCTCATGCAAGGTACGGTATCATCATTTAAAGAATAGAGAAACGAATAACCGGGGGTGCCCTAAGTCCCACTACCCCATGATACGGACAATGATAGTGAGTGTGTTGCGAACGTCCGGGCAACAAGCATAATAAAAAAGGAATGAAAAGGGAAAGAGCAAAAACAACAGCCGCACCGTCTGCCGTTAAGTGAGACAGACAATGAATCAGCTGTAGTTCGACTGTAGAATGTTCATGTGCCGCCCCTTTCTTAAACGGGTGTGAATGGACGATTGTCACGCCATTGACCACATGCACGTGGGCAAAGAATGTAAAGCTTACCAGATACGATACAAACAGTATCGGCAAGAAGTAGCGTGTAATATTCAATAACAATCGTTTCACCTCATTTTTTTCTTTGAGACGACAAAGATACGAACTATTTATTTAACAATCAATTATTATATGAAATTCTGTTAATATACAGCCGAGGCTATTACTTGAATAAACAAAATTAAGAATACCATGGCAATCGGATAAACAGTTGCGTAAGCTACGCTCGGAATATTGCTATCCACCATCGAGTCAGCGGCAGCGAGTCCCGGAGTACTTGTCATCCCTCCCGTAATAGTTCCCAGCAAATCGAGCAGACTGATTTTAAATACGAAATGTCCGACAATGGCTGCAACAAGCATTGGCACCAATGTGATGGCGGCTCCTACTCCGAACATCAATAATCCGCTTTCCTGGAAGGTAGCTACCAGATTCTTACCGGCAGAAGTTCCCACTTCGGCAAGGAAAAGAAGCAGACCTAACTGGCGCAACAACTGATTGGCAGGTCCGGACATAGACCAGATAATGGGTCCTGTCTTACCTATCGCACTCAACACAAGAGCTACCATCAAAACTCCCCCGGTCAGTCCCGGTGAGAATGACAGGCTATCAGAGAAAGAGATATTTATTTTGCCGAATAACACGCCCAATACAATACCCATTGCAATGGGGAAAAAGTCCGTATCAGATAGTTTCTTCGCATTATTTCCCAACAGGCGGGCTACTCCTTTAAGTCCCTCTTTCTCACCGACTACCATCAGTTTATCACCAAACTTCAAGGCTAGATCGGGAGACGGAGATAAATCAATACCGCTTCGACGAACACGAGTCACTGTACAACCAAAGTTTTTCTGTAAGTTCAAATCACCCAGCTGTTTGTTTATCATGTCTTTTTTAGTCAACAACAAAGATTCTATTTCCTGTGTTTTATCCAAAGGCAGTTCACCTTCTTCTCTATTGCCTACCAACACAGCCAGTTGATCCAGTGACTCTTCGCTGCCTACGGCTTGTATGTAGTCTCCTTCATGCAACACCGTATGGGCGGTAGGAATGGATATTTCATCATTGTGTTTCAGACGTGAAATGACAGCACCTGTCATACCACGCGCATTAATTTGCACCAAGCTGCGATCGAACACATTCGCATTAGTGACGCGATAAATACAAGTAGTCAATTCCGGGAATTGTCCGCGACGTTCTATCTCCAGGCGACGGGCTTCTTTATCTAAATCCACCCGCATGATTTTAGGCAACAGCTTGACAAACAGAATCACGCCGATCACTCCAAACGGATATGCGATACCGTAAGCAATGGATGCCAGAGGAGAATTGGTACTGTCGATGGCAACAGCCAAACCCGGCGTACTAGTCAGCGCTCCGGCAATCAGACCGACAACACTCGGTGTATCGATATCAAATGCATATTTCAGTCCGACTGCGGTAAGACAGGCGGAACAAATAATAAGCATAGTGATGAGAATAAGCGTCTTTCCTTTGCTACGGAAAGAATCGAAGAATCCGGGCCCTGCCTGAATACCGATGGTAAAAATGAAGAGCACCAAGCCGAAGTTTCCTAATTCTTTAGGAATGATAACACCAAAATGCCCGAAAAGAAGGGCAATGAAAATAACTGCCGACACATCGAGAGATAACCCCTTAATTTTAATTCTTCCCAGCATAAATCCCAATGCGACAATCAGGAAAAGGGAAAAATAAGAGGAATGCAATAAGTCAGTAAACATAAAAAATAAAGGTTAGTTAGTTTAAGGGCGCGAAGGTACGGATTTTATTTAATCCTCACAACATTCCTTGCAGCAAGTAGTTTTTTCGTCTTCAAACTCCAAAGTGGCATGATGAATACCTGCCTCTTCAAGTGCTTCCTTTATATGCTGTTTCACTTCTTCCAACTGTGTGATATTGTCAATAACAATATGGGCAGTCAAAGCGGTTTCCGTTGTGCTTAACGCCCAGATATGCAGGTGATGGCAATTCTCCACGCCGGGTTGTTCCATGATAAGTTGCTGTATCTTTTGAGCGTCTATCCCCACCGGTACTCCATCCAACGACAACCGAAGGCTATCGTGAAGCAATCCCCAAGTAGAGACAATAATGACAACAGCAATGCCAAGCCCGATAATCGGGTCAATAATGCTCCATCCTGTATAGGTGATAATAATACCGGAAGCAACTACGCCCACAGAAACCAATGCATCTGCTGCCATATGCAGGTAAGCTCCTTTCACATTCAGATCCTTATCTTTATCTTTCATAAAGAGCCAGGCAGTCAGCGCGTTGATGACCACTCCCACCCCGGCTGTCCATGCGATGGCAGAACCATCTACGGAAACCGGATGGAACAATTTATCTATACTCTCGGCAATGATAATGCCCACGGCAACCAATAATATAACTGCATTTAATAAAGAGACAAGAATCGTACTCTTCTTATATCCATACGTGTAACGGCTATTGGGATGAACTTTCTGCAACCGGAAAGCCAACATAGCAAGCACCAGACTGGCTACATCACCCAAGTTATGCCCAGCATCAGAAAGCAATCCCAGAGAATTATAATAAAACCCTACTCCGAATTCTACGATAACAAAAGCAATATTCAGAGTGATGCCTATAATGAAGGCCTTATTGAGCGATATCAACTGATGATTATGTTCGTGGTGATGATGAGGTTCCATATTATATATTGTTATTATATCTATAATCTAAAAAACATCTCATCGGGAGATTGGTTCATCCCCATTCCACTTTCGGCAATAGTAACGGCTCCCCTCCAGAAAAAACAAGCCACCGAAATGAATGAATCATCCCGATGGCTTATCCCCTTTAAACACCTTTAAACAAAATGAAAATATGCCTCATATACTAACTAAACTAACTAACCCTCGAGGCATATTTTAAAGAGGCTGTCGCATCAACCTCTTTTTATTATAGACAGCTTTCGCTCTCTAATCTTATTTACGAGCTTCGGCAATATAACCGAGAGCTTCTTCACATTTTGCAGTTACATAAGCCCAGTCTTCTGCTGCCACTTTATCTTTCGGGAACAACTTAGAGCCCATACCTACGCAGAATACACCAGCTTTAATCCATGCAGTCAGGTTTTCTTTAGTAGGTTCTACCCCACCTGTTACCATCAGCTTAGACCATGGCATCGGAGCCATCAAGCCTTTCACGAAGTTAGTTTCGTAAACATCACCCGGGAATACTTTGCAAAGATCGCAACCTACTTCCTGCGCAAAACCTACTTCTGACACAGAACCGCATCCCGGAGTATAAGCTACCGAACGACGATTACATACCTTAGCAATTTCAGGATTGAACAACGGACCTACTACGAAGTTAGCACCCAGCTGCAAGTACATAGCAGCAGTAGCCGGATCAACGATAGAACCGATACCGATTGCCATTTCAGGACATTCTTTTGCTGCGAACTTAACGATTTCAGCAAATACTTCCTGTGCGAAGTCACCACGGTTTGTGAATTCAAAAGCACGAACACCACCGTCATAACAAGCCTTTACTACTTTCTTTGCAACTTCTGCATCTTTGTGATAGAATACAGGAACCATTCCTGTAGAGCCGATCTTATTCAATACGGCTATTTTATCGAATTTTGCCATCTTAATTTCTTATTTTAAATGAATTGGTTTTTCAAACTCTCAACTCTCCATTCTCAACTCTCAACTTATTTACCTCTGTACGCGACCGCTTGCGTCACCACCAGCCAATGCTTCTACTTCTTCTATAGAAACAAGGTTGAAGTCACCATTGATAGTATGTTTCAATGCAGATGCAGCAACAGCGAATTCAAGAGCAGCACCCTGATTAGGTTTAGTCATCAAACCATGGATGATACCGCCGGAGAAAGAGTCACCACCACCTACACGGTCGATAATCGGATCGATATCATAACGTTTTGAAGTATAGAATTCTTCTCCGTTGTAGATCATAGCTTTCCAACCGTTGTGAGTAGCAGAGAAAGATTCGCGCAAAGTAGAAACTACATATTTGAATCCGAATTCTTTCATCATTTGCTGGAAGATACCCTTGTAGCCTTCAGCATCTGTGTGGCCAGCCTCAACGTCAGCATCCGGTTTGAAGCCCAAGCAAAGTTCTGCATCTTCTTCGTTACCGATACATACGTCTACAAACTGCATCAACGGTTTCATGATAGACTGTGCTTTTTCTTTCGTCCACAGTTTCTTACGGAAGTTCAAGTCAACAGAAACAGTTACGCCGTGACGTTTTGCAGCTTCACAAGCCAGACGAGTCAACTCGGCAGCCTTGTCAGAAATAGCCGGAGTGATACCAGACCAGTGGAACCAGTCAGCACCTTCCATGATAGCATCAAAGTCGAAATCAGTAGCGTCAGCTTCAGCAATTGCAGAATGAGCACGGTCATAAATAACTTTGCTAGGACGCATAGAAGCACCTGTTTCCAAGTAGTAGATACCTACACGGTCGCCACCACGGGCAATAAAGTCTGTCTTTACGCCATATTTACGCAATGCGTTAACAGCAGACTGTCCAATTTCGTGTTTCGGTAATTTAGTTACGAAATAGGCGTCATGTCCGTAGTTGGCACAGCTCACTGCAACGTTAGCTTCTCCACCACCATATACTACATCAAAAGAGTCAGATTGAACAAAACGAGTATTACCCGGAGTTGATAATCTAAGCATGATTTCGCCTAATGTAACGACTTTCTTTCCCATAATCTTATGTTTTAAATTCTAAGTTATTAATATTATGAACTTTCAATTTATCATTTCATCCCTATTTTAGGGGTTAACACGCTGATAATATGCCTATTAATCCATAAAAAGACTAACACCACATACCTTTCGTGTGCGGGCACAAAGATACAACAATTTTCGTAATTACAAAAATTGTTATATATTTGTATCGAAAATATTAAGATTATTATTGTGTGCGAGCACAAAAACCTATATAAATAAAGGTTATCGTATGAATAAATTGCCCGAAAGGATCAGAATCAAAGACATCGCCCGTCTGGCAGATGTATCAGTGGGAACAGTAGACCGCGTTATTCATGGACGTAGCGGAGTGTCGGAAGCCAGCAAGAAACGCGTAGAAGAAATTCTGAAGCAGCTTGACTACCAGCCCAACATGTACGCCAGCGCTTTGGCTTCTAATAAGAAGTATACGTTTATCTGTCTGCTGCCGGAGCATCTGGAAGGCGAATACTGGACAGCGGTAGAAACCGGTATCCACGAAGCTATTGCCACCTATTCGGATTTCAATACTTCGGTGAAAATCAACTATTACGATCCGTACGACTACCATTCATTCGAGAATGCCAGCGAAGCCATTCTGGCTTTACAGCCGGACGGAGTGATGGTAGCTCCTACCGCTCCGCAGTATACGAAAGGTTTCACCGATCAGTTGCAGGCATTGGATATACCTTATATATATATAGACTCCAATATCAAAGACGTTCCTCCCCTCGCCTTCTTCGGTCAGAACTCACGCCAAAGCGGATACTTCGCTGCCAGAATGATGATGTTACTGGCACGGGATGAAAAGGAAATCGTTATTTTCCGCAAGATACATGAAGGAATTGTGGGCTCTAACCAGCAAGAGAACAGAGAAATCGGTTTCAGGCAGTACATGAAAGAACATCATCCGTCTTGTACTATACTGGAGCTCGACTTGCATGCCGAACGCAACGACGAAGACAATGAGATGCTGGATGAATTCTTCCGTACCTATCCGACAGTGAAGAACGGAATCACATTCAACTCTAAAGCCTATATCGTCGGCGAATACCTGCAAAGTCGCGGAAAGAAAGATTTCAATCTGATAGGCTATGACCTTCTGGAACGGAATGTCACCTGCCTGAAAGAAGGAAGCATCTCTTTCCTCATTGCCCAGCAACCGGAACTGCAAGGCGCCAATGGCATCAAAGCTCTTTGCGATCACCTTATTTTCAAGAAAGAAGTGACCTGCATCAACTATATGCCCATCGACTTGTTAACGGTAGAAACAATAGACTATTACCATAGCAAATAACAACAAAGTACAACTTTACAAGTACATTACATGGAAACAAAGTATTTAAGAATTAATCCTGCCGACAACGTTGCCGTTGCCATTGTTAACCTCCCGGCAGGAGAGCATCTTTCTGTAGATGACATTGAAATTACATTGAACGAAGACATTCCCGCCGGACATAAATTCGCATTGAAGAATTTTGCTGAAGGCGAAAATGTAATCAAGTACGGTTATCCTATCGGACATGCACGAATGGCAAAGAAACAGGGTGACTGGATGAACGAAACGAACATCAAAACCAACCTCGCCGGATTGTTGGATTACACTTACAACCCGATTCAGGTTTCTTTGGATATTCCTCATAAAGATCTTACATTCAAAGGTTATCGTCGCAAAAACGGTGATGTAGGGGTAAGAAACGAAATATGGATTATCCCGACGGTAGGTTGCGTAAACGGTATCATCGGTCAACTGGCTGAAGGACTGCGTCACGAAACCGAAGGCAAGGGAGTGGATGCCATTGTCGCTTTCCCACACAACTACGGTTGCTCACAACTTGGTGACGACCACGAAAATACGAAAAAGATTCTTCGTGACATGGTGCTTCACCCCAATGCGGGCGCCGTATTGGTAGTAGGCTTAGGATGCGAAAATAACCAGCCGGACGTGTTCCGTGAGTTTCTGGGCGAGTTTGATGAAGACCGCGTGAAGTTCATGGTTACTCAAAAGGTAGGTGACGAATATGAAGAAGGAATGGAAATCCTGCGCGATTTATATGCAAAGGCTTCTAAAGATGAACGTACCGATGTTCCTCTGTCCGAACTGCGTGTGGGATTGAAATGCGGTGGCTCCGATGGTTTCTCCGGCATTACGGCAAACCCGCTACTGGGTATGTTCTCCGATTTCCTGATTGCACAGGGAGGCACAAGTGTATTGACAGAAGTTCCGGAAATGTTCGGCGCAGAAACCATCCTGATGAACCGTTGCAAAAACGAGGAACTGTTTGAACAGACCGTCCATCTGATTAATGACTTCAAAGAATACTTCCTGTCACACGGAGAGCCTGTCGGCGAAAATCCTTCTCCGGGAAACAAAGCCGGCGGTATCTCTACTCTGGAAGAAAAAGCATTGGGATGTACCCAAAAGTGCGGAAAGAGCTATGTATCCGGCGTGATGCCTTACGGTGAACGTTTACAGAAAAAAGGTCTTAATCTGCTTTCTGCTCCGGGCAATGACCTGGTTGCAGCCACCACCCTTGCTGCAAGCGGATGCCACATGGTACTTTTCACCACCGGACGTGGTACTCCTTTCGGTACTTTTGTTCCAACCATGAAGATTTCCACCAACTCGACGCTGGCTAAAAACAAACCAGGATGGATTGACTTCAACGCTGGTGTGATTGTAGAAAATGAACCGATGGAAAAGACTTGCGAACGTTTCATTGATTATATCATCAAAGTGGCAAGCGGTGAATTCGTAAACAACGAAAAGAAAGGCTATCGCGAAATTGCTATCTTTAAAACAGGTGTAACCTTGTAAATTGTTCTTTTTTTGATACAGTAACTTATACGAAGTTAAAAGGCACATCATTAACACCATAGAATTGCTATCCCCTACTCAACAAGAAGTTGAACGGGACAGCAATTCTTTTTTGTATAATACCATATCAAAGCCTCATCATACCATTGAACTCTTTATTATCAAAATATTCAAGCAAAAAGTTTGTTCATCTGAAATCTTTTATTTTACTTTGCATCACAAAGCACTTTTTATATGAATAAAGATAAAGCATTAGAATCGGTAAATGAGATAAAAGAGTTGATGGAAAAGTCCTCAAAGTTTATCTCTCTAAGTGGTCTCGCTGCAATCATGGCGGGCATTTATGCATTAGTTGGCGCATATATCGCCACACAAGTTATTACACCGGACACTCATTTAATTGTTGCCCTTGAATTGATGGCTATAATAGCCTCGCTCGTATTGGTAGCTGCTGCGGTCACTGCTTGCATCCTGTCCTATTACAAATCCAAGAAGACAGGGCAAAAATTTTTCAGCCGCCTCACTTACCGGGCATTGTGGAATTTCTCTCTTCCGATGCTGACCGGAGGTGTTTTATGTATTTCCATCCTTATGCACGAGTATTATGACATCCTGGCTTCGGTCATGCTTCTATTTTATGGGCTGGCACTGGTCAACGTTTCCAAGTTTACTTATTCCAGCATCATATGGTTAGGTTATGCTTTCATCTGTTTGGGCGTCGTAGACTGTTTTTGGGAAGGTCATTCATTATTGTTTTGGACCATCGGTTTCGGCGGTTTCCATATCCTCTATGGTATATTGTTCTATTTACACTACGAAAGAAAGAGATCATAAATGATAGAAGCATTCCAATATATTAATAAAGCATTCGAAAGCAAGGTCCGACTGGGCATCATGGCTATTCTGATGGTAAATGAGGAAGCTGATTTCAATTTTCTGAAAGAGCAGCTCTCTCTGACCGACGGCAATCTTGCCAGCCATACCCGTGCCCTAGAAGAACTGGGATATATCGTATGCAACAAAAGTTTTGTCGGACGAAAACCACGGACTGTTTTTCAGGCAACCCCGCAAGGCAGAGAAGCTTTCAAATCGCATATTGAAGCCTTAGAGAAATTTCTAAAATCAAAATAAATAATTCATCAAAACACTACTGGCTTATGGACGCTTTCAATGAAAATTTAAATGAGCAACAGGCGCAGCAACCTATGGGATGCCTCCACCGTTTCTCCAAAACAATCAAGGTTGTCATCATCGGATTATTAATCCTTCTCCTGATGATCCCCATGTTTATGATTGAGAATCTTATTTCCGAACGGGGACGAACCCAGGAAGAAGCTATCGACGAGGTAAGCGAAAAATGGAGTCTTGCACAGACCATCACTGGCCCTTACCTGAATCTCCAGTATCCGGTTGTCACTGAAAACAACGGTGAGAAGAAGGTTTCCATCAAAGACCTGATACTTTTTCCTGACGAGCTTATGGTCAATGGACAACTGAAGACTGAAATCCTGAAAAGAAGTATCTATGAGGTCAATGTATATCAATCGGAACTGACATTGAAAGGTTCATTCAGTTCGGAAGAATTGAAAAAGAGCAGAATAGACATGGACCAGTTGCAGTTTGACAGGGCAGCTATTTGCTTGAACCTGACCGATATGCGGGGTATCAGCGAACAAATCAGCATCACCTTGGGAGATTCTGTTTATATATTCGAACCGGGTATGGACAACAGAGGAATAGCTAACACCGGAGTTCATGCGATCGCTAATTTGTCGGAGTTGAAGCAGAACAAAAAACTGCCATACGAAATAAAAATCAAACTGAAAGGTTCACAGTCACTCAACTTTATTCCATTGGGTAAAACAACCCGTGTAGATCTGAAAGCCAACTGGAATACACCGAGCTTTACCGGAAACTATCTGCCTAACAACCGGAATATTACGGAGAAGGAATTTTCCGCACAATGGCAAGTTTTAAACTTGAACCGGAATTACTCACAAGTGATGGTTGACTTCAACACCTCAAATATCAAGGATATTGAGAGTTCCAGTTTCGGTGTGAACTTCAAAATTCCGGTGGAACAGTACCAACAGTCTATGCGTTCCGCAAAGTATGCCATTCTGATTATCCTACTGACTTTCGGAGTTATCTTCTTCACTGAAATCATGAACAAGACCCGCATTCATGCCTTGCAGTATTTATTGGTAGGACTGGCTCTCTGTCTATTCTACAGCCTGCTCCTCTCCTTCTCCGAACACGTCGGTTTCAACCCGGCCTATTTGTTATCTTCTGCACTGACTATTATACTGGTAGGCGGATATATGTTCGGAATCACCAAGAAAAAGAAACCGTCATTAATCATGTCCGGTTTGTTGGCTATACTCTATATTTATATCTTTGTGCTTATCCAACTGGAGACTTTCGCATTATTGGCAGGCAGCTTAGGACTGTTTATCATTCTGGCAATAGTGATGTATTTTTCAAAGAAAATAGACTGGTTTAATGAATAAGATTCTATTTCTCAAGCTGTCAATTAGAAAACTATGGATATAATATATATTAAAGGAGATGCTACATCTCCTATCTCACCGGGTAATAAAATCATCACTCACATCTGCAATGATATTGGAGGATGGGGAAAAGGATTCGTATTGGCACTTTCCAAAAAATGGAAAGTTACCGAAGAAGCTTACCGCCAATGGTATAAATCCCAAGAAGAATTCTCCTTAGGAGATGTACAGTTCGTCCACGTGGCAGATGATATATATGTCGCCAATATGATAGGACAGCAGGGTATCTACAAAAATACAAATGGATTACCTCCTATCCGCTATGAAGCAGTCCGACAATGTTTAAAAAAAGTAGCCTTGTTTGCAATGGAACAGAAGGCAAGTATACATATGCCACGAATTGGTTGTGGATTGGCTGGCGGGAAATGGGAGCTTATCGAACAAATTATCAAAGAAGAATTAATTGATAAAGAAATAGCTGTAACCGTATATGATTTATGAATAAATCCAGAGTTACTCAATAAACAAGAGGCTTTCTTCTGAAACACTTGACAAATGGCTTTTTATTTTGTATCTTTGAGGAAACAAAAGCAATAAGAGGAATGAAAAATATAAGAAAAATAGAGACATAAAAAGCCTTTAAACTGATACATTTCAGTATTAGTACAGATATATCATAGGGCAATAATCTAACGATCATTGCCCTATTTTGTTTATATTTTTACTTAATTCATTCTATCGAATCTCTAAAAACGATCAAAATAGTTTTTAATAAAATCTGATACCATTTATAATAAACTATCAAAAAGTTTATTATAAACAGAAAGTACGTTTATTAAGAGCGTAGTCCTTAATTGTAAAAATTGAGAAACACGTTTGCATACAATAGCAGGTCATTAATAAGTCTATTTATTCACACAGTAATAGAAATGGACATAATCATTATTTCATCCAAACGATTGGATACCCCAACTCTCTTTTGATTGCTTCCATTTCTGCACTGTGCCACATTTCATGTTTAAAGCTCCACGACAATGCTTCATATTTAGTTTCCGCAACAGGATGTTTAAACGGGAGAGGCTGCAAGCACTCTGCCAAAACATCATCATTCAGAGTTTCCAGATTCTCGATACAGATTTGATGAACAATTTCCGTTTGTTCTCTCAATTCAGCAACTGGAATCAAGTCCTTTTCTATGGAACGATGCAATGTTCCCATACCATTGAATATTCTATTATATTTTTGGATAGGCACTAATCGCCCCACCTTTTCGTTCACTCCGGTAACAGCTGTCAGTTTATGAAAATTCTGTGAAACAAGCAGATGTCCCACTTGCCAAATAAAGTTAGAATCTGTTCCTTCAGGAATAACATACCACAAATCTTCCGGCAATTCAGACATCAAACGATTCACAAATGTGCGAGCTTCTATAATCTGCTCCTTTAAAAAGTCAATTTTACTCATAACTATATGTTTTTTAATTATACATATAGTTAGTGGAAAAGCAAATGAGCTTTGTGACAACTTACTGCAAGAATTTCTCCCAATAATTTTTCCTCGGTAGTTCTTTTTCAAACTTCCTATATAAATCGGCAAGCCTCATCATTCGTTGCACCATTGTATATTCTTTATCCATATCAATAGAATATACCGGTTTGCAAATGCGACATTTACAAGCACCATCGGGATTATATAACGGGCAAGTATCATTCATAAAAGCTGTGATTTTCTGAATGGAACGATTATAGATTTGCCGCACATTACTTTCTTTCAGTTCCATGATTTCGCCAATCTGTCGATAAGGCAACCCGATATTTTCTCTAAAGATAAAAATCAGACGAGCATCATTATTCAGACAATGATTTAAAGCGGTGATACACCAATCGCACCTTTCTTTTATCCATTCCCGCTTCGCTTCTTCCCCACCGGAATATTCAATTTCCGGCAACGAACGGAAATATTCGATTTCCGACATTTTCACATGCTTTTCACATGCTGCATATCTACCAATAGTGCGACGAGCGATAGTGTATATCCATGTAGAAATCTCCGAATCGCCTTTAAAGCTACTGATACTTTTGCAAAGTTCATACCAGACTTCCTGTGCTGCTTCGCGGGCGATTTCTTTATTCTGAATCATCCGGTGAGCAATCATGGAAATCATATTTCCATATTCTTTCACCAAACGATTGATATCTATTTCCATCGTTACACACTAAAATGTTTTCTTCAAATATATCATATCCACCAACTGCACACCATCCTCATACATCGGATGATCGTAGTTGTCAGTAAAGAAATTCTTTATCCGGTGAGAAATCGCAAAACCACAATGTTCATAGAATGATCTGGAAGAAGGTACATCTCCTGTGCCCACCAACATTTCAGAGCACTTCCCCTGATAATATTCAAATAAAAACTCTATTAAACGTTTTCCGTACCCCTGTCGTTGAAAGAAAGGAACAGTAGCAATATTCTTGATTTCATAAACTCCTTCCCCCTCACGTGTCACCACACAAAGAGCTTTCAGCCCGTCATCATAAAGAACAAACATATCACCGCGTTCCAGATATCGGTCAATCATACTTTCTTGTTCATCAGCCAAGAGTAATAAATCAAGGAATTCTTTTTTATCTGAAGTTACTAGTTTTATCTCCATATTTTTAGATATTGAACGGTGTGGAAGTCATTGACCTGTACCGTTATATTTGTTTATCAACAACCTATAAAATAGTTTATTGCAAAGATATAAACTTTCGCCGAATAAACAGCTTTCCGGAAATATTACCGACACAACGGTAAAATGGATTCCGCCTGGACACTACAACTGTTTCACAAACTCGTTCGACAACCCCGTACATTCGGCTATCACATCAAGAGCAACACCTTTCAGTTTGAGTTTGCGAGCTATCTCCACTGTTTGTTTTTGTTGTTCAAGAGTATTGAAGACCAAGGTAATCACCTGACCGATGGCTTCGATAAACCGTTTTCGTTCCGGACGTTTTGAGAAGTCTACGCCCCAAAAAGTGGAACGTTTACGGTGAAGAATCAGGTAATAGATACCTGCATTTATCAATGCCGAAATGATATCGATGTGAAGCCCTGTATCCTTAAACAGATCATTGTAGCGGGTAAATACATCAGCATAGAATAATTCCCGGTTGGCTGCCAGCCGACGAGTAGTAGGATTATCTTCGGACAATTCCCAAAAAAGCAGTTTTTGCATCTCACTATCGTTATAGAGGGCATTGGCAAGATTGGTAAAGACTTCGGTCATTACCTTTTCATTAATTGTCGCCATCGGATGTTTGGGGGTGAACAGATCAGAAATCCAATAGTCTACCGAAGCGGCATAAAGCGAAAGTATCTTCTCCACAGAAGTGTAGTTACGTTTCAACACGTCTACACGAATGCCTGCTTTCTCCCCAATATCCACCATCGTGATACGGGACAATCCTTTTTCTTTTGACAGTTCCGACACAGCTCGGAGGGTAGCCTCCTTTAATTCGTTGCGAGTACGGCGTATTCTTTGCGTCTTATCCTCTTTCACTTCAAACGGTTATCTTCGATTGGTAGCAAAGGTAATAATTTACCCGAAATTATTAGTAAGCAAGTTCGAATAAAATAAAAATAAATAAATATTTAGAGAAATAATTTTCTTATAAATATTATCATTACATTTGCGTATTACTCGTTACAAAAACAGTATAATTAGTATACTGCTAAATATAAAATGATTATATGTGATCTATATGAAAATATAATCTTTAAATAAATGATAACTATTTTATAAGATACAAACATGAAAGCATATCAGGCAAAAGAAAGAATAAATATACCCCATCTGCTGATACACGCCTGTCAGAATAAAGGCAAACAAAGCCAGTATACATTACTGCCCAAATCAATTGTTGGAAAACTGCTAAATACCAAAAAGAAAAGATCGTTTGACGATATTTTAGAAGAAAGTTTTAATGGTATAATTAAGAAAAATAATAGCAAACAAAATAACATCGATCACAAACGGGTAAATTATTCTAAAAGGAATTACCCGCCAAACATTTGTTACAATCAAAAATAAAAATATAATGAAAATAATACTAGAAAAAGAATATTCGTTCGCAAATGCATTCTTTTGGGATGTAATATTACATCATCATATACAAGCAGTAGATGAAGAAAAGGAAGCAAACTTTGATGAGATATGGAATGAAGAACTAGCCCCAGCATCTTTAGATAGAAAAGAATGTGTAGAATATTGGAAAAAATTATCTCAATCCGAATTAGAGACATCTGATAATGAAGGGGAGATAGAAAATCCGAATACTCTATTACTTCCTGTGAATAAGGATATAACACTAAAAATAGAATTTCATCCATGCTACACATACTATTTTCTAAATAATATCCTAATTGGAGAAATTTGTGGACATTTTCACCTAAAATACATCACATATCCAGAGTTGCTACAGATTGCCAAACAAAAATATGGAGATATACTATTCCATTTATTGTTACCTTTGTCCGCCATCAGAGAACAAGAAAAAGAAGCAGCCTTCGACGAAATAACTCAAAGATTGAAACAGATCCCGATATTTCAGGAACAGCCAGATTATATTAGCAAATGTCTCTTAAGCGGATTATTAATACCTAACTCCGATATACAAGAGATTCCTGAAATAGGGACTATCTGTACAAGCAACCATTCCTATAGAAATGCATTGGTGTATGATGATGATGTAAAGTTGGAAATAAAAGATTTGAATGCCCTTTTATCAAAACTATAGATGCAAACAAAATAATTCATGTTATGTCATTCCTTTTAAAGTCATTCGCAACAAACTAAAAAATAGAAGCAATGGGATCTTTCAAAAAGCTGGTAAATATTTTATTAGGAACAAAAAAAGAATATGCAGTAAAAGATTTGGGAATCTTTCACTCTAAGGTTTGTGATTGGTGGCAGAATGAGCACTACGCCTGGTGGAGCACAGTGCAGTTGCCATCATATTCGGAGGAAACTGTGATTTGGTTAGAAGGAAATGCTTCAGCTCCTTTGTCACAACAGTTATTGGATTTACAGGCATTGTTGGAGAATTGGAAATCAGTGATTGCCCGAGTGGAAAGTTTATTACCTAATGAAAGCCGATTGGCACATAAAGAAGAAACATATACTTCGTGGCAGAATAGATTTTATCCGGAAGAAATAAAATCATCCGTCAAGTACAACGATAGCTGGGAAATCACATTTACCACAGATGATTTAGATTATTGTTTCAGCTTTATTTGGAAAAATAACACTGTGCGGGATTTAACCCTATATTGACTAGATGATAACAACCTGCAAACTGTCCAAAATCAGTTAGTGACTTAACACTAGCAATAATAATTAAATAATAGAAAGTTATGAAAATAATTAATGAAGAAAAGCTGAAACCAGTTATAACTTTAAAGCAAGTTATGATTGAAAATAAACCAATAACTAATGTTATATACGATGATGATGGTGATTGGCTATGTTTTCATGCATATACAATTAAAGAAGATGATGCTTATGTTGTTTCAATAGAACAAATTATCGAACATGATAAAACTCTACTTTCTTTGCCTGATTTGAGAGAAGGAGAAAAAGTCAGACGTTCCAATATCAATGAATTGTGGGAAAAGTATTAGGTTCTGCATTGCAAACATTCATAATGTATTGCTAACAAACAGCACACCTCCAAAAGCATACGCTGCCGAACATTATCACCCGCAAAATAAGACAGAAAATGAACACTGAATACAAAGGCTTAAAAATAGCGGAAGATGCAAAATTTGAGAATATGGATTTTGTGGATTATGATTTCACAAAGTCGGATATCACCGAAGTCGTTTTTAAAAACGTGAACTTCCGTAATTGCATTTTCAATAAGACTATTTGCGGACATACCAGATTTTGGTGCTGTTTCTTTGAAAACTGCACATTTACAAGAGTTGATTTGTCTGCTACCTACCTCGGAGCTTGGGGCGGTGGGCAGAATAATTGCACTTTTGTCAAATGTAAATTAGGTAAAATCACAAACGCTTCATATATAACAAATACCGTATTTGAGAACTGCAAGATAAAAAGTTACATAATATATTGTTTTTATATGGAAAATGTTCGCTTTGTAGGTTTGATAGATGATTTTATGATACAGAGAATGAGAAAAGAGGAAATTACACAGTATCAAACTTCAGATAAAGCAGAACAAGTTATCTTCCGGATTAAGAAACATACAAAAATGGAGAATATCCTTAATGCTTCTAAAGTAATCATGAAGAATATCGATTTTTCATTGGCAACGATGCAATTCATCAATTTCAAAGAATGTGAATTAGAGCATATCATCCCACCTATAGATGATAAACATCTATTAATCGGTAAGAATTTGGATAAAATTACCGCAAGAGTATCAGAAGAGATTGAAAAAGACTGGTATAATGCAGATAATAAAAGTTGGGCTTTGAATTGCATAAAAAACGTACTAGAAGAAGCACCGATAACGATTGTTTGCTGGCATGAATTCAAACATTTTGAGAATGAGGAGTTTGCTGATAGGTTAATGGAGCTATTTATAAAAGCAAAAAGGGAATTGGACGATAGCAAACAGCTAACAACATAATGCTGCACACTACCGGATATTATTAACCAAGTAAACAAAAAATATGGAACTAAAAAAATGTCTCTTATATAAAGCAATCCTTGCCCCAACTGACCAACCGTCTTTGGGTTGGATTGGAGGATGTCCACCTGCTTATTGTGGTGAAGAGGATACTTCTTTTACAGGTTACCTCTTTTATATGACTTTAATATTACCTAATAAGCAAAGACAAATATCTATTTTTCTACCTGAAGATTGGGAAATCTATCTATGCAAGAATAGGTACCCCGATTGTGCAATCAAGGTTATTGAACATGATATTTCTTCGGAAGGTACAAAAACAGAGCTACAACATCCGGCAATTATAAAACATGATATTATCCTTTATAAAGAATGTTGTGATACTGAAACGGGAAATGAGCCTTTCCTGGTAAAGCTGGGTGGTATCCCCCGCTTAGTCCAAAATAAAAAATTCTATTATGATCAGCTAGAAAAAGATAGATATTCTTTTTATATGCAAATAGATGAAGACGGCTATCCTCTTGATGGACTACTGAAAGGTAATTATCCTTTCTGTTATAGCGCATTATATTTGTATGCCAAACAGGATAATAACATTGTGGAAAATATCATTGCCGGTTATTGGCAATCGACATAACAGAAAAAAGATTAATGACACATGGCATAATAATAGTAAACAAACAGCAGAATAGGTAAGAAAGAAATACCGCCGGACACTATAATAAAATAAATAAAAGAATTATGGCAAGATATGAATTAGGAGCAATCTATAAAATTGATGGCAAAAATAAGGGAACTTATTATGCAAGACTTCTAACAAAAGATTGTTATGGAGTTTTTGCCCCATTGAAAGGTGAATTAAACGAAGAAACATTCTCTCAAACTCCTTATCATCTCTATCTTATTTGCAATTCTTTTCCTGTGAAACGAGGCATATGGGAAAAAGTAATCCCTTCTCCTGATAAAACAGACATTAAACGCTGGCAACGTCCTGACTTGGCACATTTTGCTAATTTTAATAGGATTTTTTTTCTTAATCAATGCATTATCTCTCAAGATGGGCTGATACATGAATGCAATAAGAAGAATTTCATAAATTTGGTCAAGGCTGGAATGATTTCACATATTTTCAATAGACATGAAAATATTCCAGCATTTTTAATGGAATATTATGAAGAATATCCTAAAAGCTATATTATAAACAAGAAAATGATTCACACAGGAACTCCTGAATATCAAAAGGAACAATTAGAAGTCTTAGATGAATTGGGTTTTGATACGAAAAACTTATTATAATGCACACCTCAATAGTCCAAAATGGTAATTAGTTACCCACTATTAAGCAACCAATAAAAAATAAAACATATGGAAAATTACTACACAGTACTTTATGAAGGATGGCAGATGCAATGTTGCGGTCAGCCATTCAGTATAAACGATATGGTTAGATGGGATGTTTTTACTTTCAATAAAACACTAACTGACGTCAACCAAACAATAGAATACATATACAATGCACATTATGAAACGAGTGATGGATTACATATTTTACAAGGAACAGTCCATCAAATAAATGCGATTTATACAAAATATAAGCCATCTGCAGCCAATCCTCAATTTCTAATTCCTGTTTCAAGCCTTCTTAGAAGTGTGGTTGATGCTAACGGATATGAAGAAGAAATTAATGGAATGACTTTTGACTCTTATATTGTAGTATTGAGAAACGTTAGCATTAAAAAAGTTACTAACCAAACAGTACGTGGTTTAAAGTAGCACACTGCTAAACATTGTTAGTTAAACAATAAAACTAAAATAACAAACATGGAAAAAGAACAAGATTTTTTTAGCAACCTGACACCAACAAGTGGCGGTTTAATCCTCGTCGCTTTGGGAGCTTTAGTTCTTATCGGGGCTATTCGCCGATGGGAATGGATATTTGACATGACGGGACAACGCAACGGAAGATTCAATTTTCTCCTGTGGCTATATGACGTATTCGGTGAAAAAGGATTGAGAGTCGGAATGATTATCAATGCTATCATCATCATGCTTGGTGGGATCGGGATAATGATATTTATGAAATCATGAAATACCGTGGGCAGGAGAAATCACATTTCGGAAATAAATAAAAGAGAAGAATATAGAACAAGACATTATTGATAATGAGTTGGCTATTCAACTTTGATCTCCTCCTCATGTTAAAGACCTCTTTCTACAGAAGTATTTTCTCCAAATCATCAGGTACATACGCCATTCCGGAAAACTCCCGGGATGCTTCTTCTGTATAAGACTTCTTGCGAGTTTCCAACGTCTTATCCTCCGTGTGATATAACAATAAATTCTTTACTCCCAATTGTTGTGCCAGCCTGCCTGCATCCTGTGCCGTACTATGATGTTTTTCATAAGGTTTAAAACGTTCACGGTCCGCATATAAACAGAATGCTTCACACAATAACCAGTCTACTCCTTCAGCATACGCACGGTTTTGCTCATTATATGGTTCATCTCCCAAACAAGCCAGAGACTTTCCATCAGGCAATAATGCCCGGAAGCCAAATTGTTTTTCTTTAGTGGAGGCAATATCGAAAAATTGTACATTCAAGTCTCCGAGCCGGAGAGTATCACCATGTTTGACGTCACAGAACTCAACATACTTATTGATAGCTCCTATAACCGAAACAGGAAGCGTCATGCGGCATATTTGATCCAACACCATCAATACTTTATCGTGTCCATACACACGAAACCTACCGGAATAGTGTCCATTGGATGCCCACTGCGCAATGATACGTATCATCCAGACAGCTCCCAGTATATGATCGGTATGAGCATGCGTCACAAACATATCATGTATACTGTCAATAGGCACATCCACTTTTTCCAACTGATTTAAAATTCCATTTCCCCCCCCCTGCATCAACCAACAGCACTGTCTCTTTCGTTTTAAGGATAAAACAAGTATTATAGCATTTGGTTACAGTAGCATTACCCGTTCCGAGCATAATCAGTTCAGTCTCTATCTCATTCATTTCTTTCGTTGTCATTAATGTTGCTGATTCATTTGTCTATGGTCCAAAATAGTACTCATATTCTCCAAGGCCCATCCCACCAGTCCTTCAATATGAGGAATCAATGTACCGCCTGTATCTGTCAGGCAATACTCCACACGGGGAGGTATTTCAGCATACACTTTCCGTTCAACTAATCCATCTGATTCCAAAGTACGCAATGTAACAGTCAACATTCTTTGAGAGACATCTTCTATCGTTTTATGGATATCACTAAAACGCATAGTTCCATTTGCGTTCAGCGTAATAAGCACCAGCATCGACCACTTATCTCCCAAGCGGCTAAGCACATCTCTTATCGGACAATTCCCCGTCGGATGAAAGTTTTTCATTCTTTAACGTTTTGTATTTTATTGAGCTTCAGCAATAGTTACCTCTATGTAACTTCCTTATTTTCAAGTACGTTATTGCATTTCTCAAATAAGAAAGATACATTTGCATCACAAAAGTAATAAACTTACTAATAATAACTATTGTTTCATTTAAATAATTATGATTATGGCAAAGAAAGTTGCAGTTTTAGCAGTGAATCCGGTAAATGGTTGTGGACTATTCCAATATTTGGAAGCATTTTTCGAGAATGGCATTTCATATAAAGTATTTGCCGTATCGGATACGAAGGAGATTAAAACAAATTCAGGAATCAGCCTGACAGTGGATGATGTGATTGCTAATTTGAAGGGACACGAAGATGAGTTTGACGCACTCGTTTTCTCTTGTGGCGATGCAGTGCCTGTATTTCAGCAGAATGCCGATAAGCCTTATAATGTAGATTTGATGCAAGTCATTAAAACGTTCGGGGATAAAGGGAAAATTATGATTGGACATTGTGCCGGTGCAATGATGTTTGACTTTACCGGTATAACCAAAGGGAAAAAAGTAGCAGTTCACCCATTAGCCAAGCCAGCTATTCAAAACGGAACAGCTACCGATGAGAAATCAGAGATAGATGGTAACTTCTTCACCGCTCAAGATGAAAATACCATTTGGACAATGTTACCACATATAATTGAAGCATTAAAATAATGCCTACAGTGTAGATACAAAACAATAAATATAAACATTATAACATAAATCTACACATCCCAAGATGGAAAGGTATGTTCCTTTAAAAGAAACGATGCGTTTCTCGGTGTGCAACAAGTCGTTTCTTTTAAAGGAACGACTTGTTGGTTTAAAAGGAAAAATGATAAACATACCACCCTAGTAATCAAACATTTACAGATCATCAAAACAACAACACAACTACACGCCCAACTTTAATAATTTTCAACAAACATACAACATCCATACACCCATAAAAAATATATCCTCTCTATCCTATTCTCTTTCCGTACTATAATAAAGAAAAACGGAACATTATGAAAAAACAAAAACAGTATTCTTCATTCTTAAAAAGTCCGTATATTAGCAGCTTGAAGATTTGAAAGAGATGAACAGCATACTCATTTTGAGTTTATCTAACTAAAGATGCCTAAAACAATATGACCAGAGAGAAAGAAAATTACAATGCATTTTTACTTCATTTTTTAGAAAGGTTGAATGGCTGTGAATCTATTGAAAACAAAATCACAGAATCACTGACAGATATTTGCGAATACTACGGTTTTAAAAGAGGATTCATTTACCAAACTGATGGATTTCGCTACTTTTATCTAAAGGAAACTGTCGGAAATAGCGACAACATCCTGCGACAACGTTTTGAAATCAGCGAAATGACCAATCAACATGCTGCGCGTATAAATGGAAAGAACAAACCTTTTTATGCTTGCAGAAACCAAAATACTTCATGGAATGATGTAGACATCGTGGATTTTTATAAAGTCGACTCATTACTAATCCGGCAAATTCAAGACTCCGAAGGGAAAATTATCGGATTTATCGGATTTGGAGACAGAGAACATGCAATATCCTTCACCGACGAAGAACTTCAAGTGATTCATCTCATTTTAGGCTCCCTCTCCAAGGAAATAGCAGTGCGGGAATATAAAGAAAGAGAAGTGCGGGCAAGCAAGACATTAAGCAGCATCATGAATAATATGGGAGTTGACATTTATGTGAACTCTTTTGATTCTCATGATATGCTATATGCCAATGAATCTATGGCCGCTCCTTACGGAGGCATCGAACATTTTGAAGGAAAAAAATGCTGGCAGGCTCTTTATAAAGATAAAACCGGAGAATGTGAGTTTTGCCCTAAAAAACATTTGATTGATGAAAACGGACAACCTACCAAAGTCTACTCCTGGGACTACCAACGCCCGTTTGACAAATGTTGGTTCCGGGTATTCAGTGCAGCATTTGCCTGGATTGACGGACAAATAGCACATGTTATAACCAGTGTCGATATCAACCATCAAAAAACGATTGAAGAAGAACTAAGAGTAGCCAAAGAAAAAGCAGAAAATCTGGACCGCTTAAAATCAGCCTTTCTCGCTAACATGAGTCACGAAATCCGCACTCCGCTAAATGCGATTGTTGGTTTTGCAAGTCTGTTGGTTGAATCGGACGACAAAAAAGAACGTCAGGATTATGTTGACATTATGCAGGAAAACACAGAACTTCTTTTGCAGTTGATTTCCGATATTCTCGATTTATCGAAAATAGAAGCCGGAACACTCGACTTCACCATGGATCACCTGGATATCAAGAGCTTCTGCGAAGATATAATGCGCAATTATGATATAAAAGAAGATAAACCCGTACCCGTTTTGCTGGCTCCGGATTTACCTGAATATTATATTTACACAGACAAAAAGCGTTTAATGCAGGTTATTACCAATTTCATAAATAATGCTCTCAAATTTACGAATGAAGGGCAGATTATGTTGGAATATCGCCATAAAGCAGAAAGTAACGAGATAGAATTCGCTGTCACAGACACAGGTATGGGGATTGCGCCCGATAAAGTAGATCAGGTGTTCGACCGATTTGTAAAACTCAACTCTTTTTCAAAAGGCACGGGCTTAGGTCTATCTATTTGCAGAAGTATCATCGAACATCTTGGCGGCACTATCGGTGCCGAATCCGAAATAGGAGTCGGCAGCCGTTTCTGGTTCACACATCCCTTGCGCTTAAATCAATAAGAAATAATAAAAAGAACCTGCCCTACTTATCAATAGTAGGAACAGGTTATACTTTTTTTCTATGGAGTGTCTCCCTCATCTATAGAAAGATCAATGAAATAATGCCTTCTTTCGACTTCCTTTTTGCCACTTCCTGTGAAAAACACTACTTTTGCATCGCTATTTTGATTTTAGAATAAAACAAATACCCAACGTTCATTTATGACTGAAGAAAAAATACATAAAGACCGTCCCGGAAACTGGTGGGCATTAAGCCCGTTACTCGTATTCCTTTGCCTCTATCTGGTAACTTCCATCCTCGTCAACGACTTTTATAAAGTACCTATCACAGTGGCTTTCCTCGTCTCTTCCTGTTATGCCATCGCCATTACACGCGGCTTGAAACTGGACCAGCGTATCTATCAATTCTCGGTAGGAGCTGCCAATAAGAATATCCTCCTGATGATATGGATATTCATCCTTGCCGGAGCTTTTGCCCAAAGCGCAAAGCAAATGGGTGCAATCGATGCCACCGTCAATCTGACACTGCATATTCTTCCGGATAATTTATTGCTGGCAGGCATCTTTATTGCCGCCTGTTTCATCTCTTTATCCATCGGAACCAGTGTGGGAACTATTGTCGCCCTTACTCCCGTTGCCGTAGGACTGGCAGAAAAAACTGAAATAGCTCTCCCCTTTATGGTAGCCGTTGTAGTAGGCGGTTCTTTTTTCGGAGACAACTTATCTTTTATCTCCGATACCACCATCGCTTCGACAAAAACCCAGGAATGTGTAATGCGCGATAAATTCCGTGTAAATTCTATGATTGTCGTCCCGGCAGCCATCATTGTGTTGGGAATTTACATATTTCAAGGACTATCCATTACAGCCCCCACCCAAACACAGACCATTGAATGGATCAAAGTTATACCTTATATAATAGTATTAGGAACAGCCATTGCCGGAATGAACGTGATGCTCGTACTCATAATCGGTATATTGACAAGTGGTATCATTGGCATCGCGACCGGCAGCTTCGGGATCTTCGACTGGTTTGGTGCCATGGGAACAGGAATTACAGGAATGGGAGAACTGATTATTATCACTCTGCTGGCCGGAGGGATGCTCGAAACAATCCGTTATAACGGCGGTATCGATTTCATTATCCGGAAACTCACCCGCCACGTCAATGGTAAAAGAGGAGCCGAACTAAGCATCGCAGCCCTGGTAAGTATCGCCAACTTATGTACTGCCAACAACACGATTGCCATTATCACAACAGGACCGATTGCCAAAGATATTGCCGTGAAATTCCATCTCGACCGAAGAAAAACAGCCAGTATCCTCGATACTTTCTCCTGCCTGATACAAGGGATTATTCCATACGGAGCGCAGATGCTGATTGCAGCGGGACTTGCCAGTATCTCCCCCATCAGTATCATCGGCAATCTCTATTATCCGTTTACAATGGGAGCATGCGCCTTACTAGCAATCTTGTTCCGCTATCCGAAACGGTATTCGTAAAAAAGATGCGAAATGTTTGTCAATCAAAAGAAAAGCCGTATCTTTGTGCCCGCTATTACGAGATAATAGCATAATTCAAATCAATCATTAAAAACAATTATTTAAAATGGCAACTAGAATCAGATTGCAAAGACACGGACGTAAAAGTTACGCGTTCTATTCAATTGTAATTGCAGACAGCAGAGCACCACGTGATGGTAAATTTATTGAGAAGATTGGTACTTACAACCCTAACACCAATCCTGCTACAGTAGATTTGAATTTCGACGCTGCATTGGCATGGGTACTGAAAGGTGCACAACCAAGTGACACTGTACGTAACATCCTTTCTCGTGAAGGAGTTTACATGAAGAAACATCTTCTGGGCGGTGTAGCAAAAGGCGCATTCGGAGAAGCAGAAGCAGAAGCTAAATTCGAAGCTTGGAAAAACAACAAACAGTCAGGTTTGGCTACTTTGAAAGCTAAACAAGACGAAGCTAAGAAAGCTGAAGCTAAAGCACGTCTGGAAGCAGAAAAGAAAATCAACGAAGTGAAAGCAAAAGCACTCGCTGAAAAGAAAGCTGCTGAAGCTGCTGAAAAGGCTGCTGCTGAAGCACCTGCAGAAGAAGCTGCCGCAGCTCCGGCTGAAGAAGCTCCTGCAACAGAAGCTGCTGCTGAATAAATTTCAGCAGATTCCGAACAAGAAATTAGGAAAAAGCAATAAATCCTCTCTGGTCCGCCGGAGGGGATTTTTTTATTACTTTCTGCTATAAAACATATCAAATTATTTATTCCGTTCAAAATAAAATGCCTTTCTTTGCATCAGCATAGTTCAGCATAGTATTACTTATTTTTCGAATATGAAACGAACTGATAGAAAGGCAACATTCGGACAACAGGCAAGCAAGGTTACGCAACTAGCGGACGCACTTAGCCAGGCGATTTCCAGGAAAGAATTTCTTGAAGGAGATTCTTTGCCTTCCATCAATCAGTTAAGCGCTCAATACGGAGTATCACGTGATACGGTTTTCAAAGCTTTCCTTGATTTACGCGAACGAGGACTGATCGACTCCACTCCCGGCAAGGGCTATTATGTGACGAGCCAGGTGACCAATGTTTTATTGCTGCTCGACCAATATACTCCTTTCAAAGAAGCTTTATATAATAGTTTCGTCAGACATCTGCCTATTAACTATAAGGTAGACTTATTGTTTCATCAATACAACGAACGGTTGTTCAATACGATCCTCCGGGAATCCATCGGGAAATACAACAAATATATCGTGATGAATTTCGATAACGAGAAATTCAGCACTGTTCTCAATAAAATTAATCCTTCAAGATTATTACTTCTCGATTTCGGCAAATTTGAAAAAGAAAAGTATTCATATATCTGCCAGGATTTTGATGAATCTTTCTTTCAGGCATTGAATCAGCTCAAGGAAAAGTTGAAGAATTATCGCCAGCTCGTTTTTCTGTTTCCAAAAAGCCTGAAACACCCCCAAAGCAGTAAGGTATATTTTACCCGTTTCTGCCAGGAACAGGGATTTCTCTGTGAAATACAGGAGGATATTGAGAACCTGATTGTACGTAAGGGAGTTGCCTATATCGCCATCAAACAACAAGACGTAGTAAAGGTGGTGAAACAAGGAAGATTGGAAGGACTGAAATGCGGAAAAGATTTTGGCCTGTTGGCTTACAATGATATTCCTTCCTATGAAGTGATTGACGAAGGAATAACCTCATTGAGTATTGATTGGGAAATGATGGGAAATGAAGCGGCCAATTTTGTTCTCAATAATGTACCGGTGCAGAAGTTCTTGCCGACGGAAGTAAGACTTCGAAAGTCGCTTTAATTTTTTTTGCGAAGACATCAGCACAGTTCAGCACAGATATTAATTAATCCTTTAATAGATAAAAACCATGAAAAAGTATCCGAAAATCGGGATTCGTCCCACAATCGATGGTCGTCAGGGTGGCGTTCGCGAAAGCCTTGAAGAGAAAACAATGAATTTAGCAAAAGCAGTAGCCGAGTTAATCAGCAGCAACCTGAAAAACGGTGATGGCAGTCCGGTGGAATGTGTTATAGCCGATAGCACGATCGGACGCGTAGCCGAAAGTGCCGCTTGTGCGGAAAAGTTTGAAAGAGAAGGGGTCGGCTCTACCATTACCGTCACTTCTTGCTGGTGCTACGGTGCTGAAACGATGGATATGAACCCGCATTATCCGAAAGCTGTCTGGGGATTCAACGGCACAGAACGTCCGGGAGCTGTATACCTTGCTGCTGTACTTGCCGGACACGCACAAAAAGGCCTTCCCGCATTCGGTATCTACGGACGCGACGTTCAAGATTTGAACGACAACACAATCCCTGAAGATGTATCGGAAAAGATTCTTCGCTTTGCACGTGCCGCACAGGCAGTAGCTACGATGAGAGGCAAATCTTACCTGTCAATGGGTAGTGTATCTATGGGTATCGCCGGTTCCATCGTTAATCCTGATTTCTTCCAAGAGTATCTGGGAATGCGTAATGAGTCAATAGACCTCACAGAAATCATCCGTCGAATGGACGAAGGCATCTATGACCACGAAGAATACGCCAAAGCCATGGCCTGGACTGAAAAAAATTGCAAGACAAACGAAGGTGAAGACTTCAAGAACCGTCCTGAAAAACGTAAAACCCGTGAACAGAAAGATGCTGATTGGGAATTCATTGTAAAGATGACGATTATCATGCGCGACTTGATGACCGGAAATCCCAAATTGAAAGAAATGGGATTCAAGGAAGAAGCCTTGGGACACAATGCCATTGCAGCCGGTTTCCAAGGACAACGCCAATGGACAGACTTCTATCCTAACGGTGACTATCCGGAAGCTCTGCTCAACACTTCTTTTGACTGGAACGGTATTCGTGAAGCATTTGTCGTAGCTACCGAGAACGATGCCTGCAACGGCGTAGCTATGCTGTTCGGACATTTATTGACCAACCGCGCCCAAATATTCTCCGACGTACGTACTTACTGGAGTCCTGAAGCCGTGAAACGTGTAACCGGCAAAGAATTGAGCGGATTGGCAGCAAATGGTATCATTCATCTTATCAATTCCGGCGCAACGACTCTCGACGGTTCCGGCCAATCATTAGACGCGGCAGGCAGTCCGGTTATGAAAGAACCATGGAACCTGACGGACGCTGACGTAGAAAACTGCCTGAAAGCAACTACCTGGTATCCGGCAGACCGTGACTACTTCCGTGGCGGCGGTTTCTCTTCCAACTTCCTGTCAAAAGGTGGCATGCCCGTAACCATGATGCGCCTCAACCTGATTAAAGGCTTAGGCCCTGTCCTGCAAATCGCAGAAGGATGGACAGTAGAAATAGATCCGGAAATCCACCAAAAACTGAATATGCGTACAGATCCTACATGGCCTACCACCTGGTTTGTACCGCGTCTATGTGAAAAACCTGCTTTCAAAGATGTATATTCAGTAATGAATAACTGGGGAGCCAATCATGGAGCCATCAGTTATGGACACATCGGTCAGGACTTAATCACTCTTGCTTCCATGCTCCGCATCCCGGTATGCATGCACAATGTAGAAGACAACGAAATATTCCGTCCGGCAGCTTGGAACGCCTTCGGCATGGATAAGGAAGGAGCGGACTACAGAGCTTGTACCACTTACGGTCCTATCTACAAATAATTTTAATTCAGACAAAAGAACATAAGGACAAAAGATAAAAACAACTTCAATAAACAGCTATAAATAATTCTATTAGCGCAGACCTTATGTTCTTTTGTTCTTATGTCTAAATAAAAGCAATTTCGACTCACTTAATTCTAATTTTTTTATCTTTGCAATTATGATTACCAACGAACATATCGAACAGTTCATCCAACAAGCACACCGTTACGGGGATGCAAAGTTAATGCTTTGCAGCAGCGGTAACCTTTCCTGGAGAATCGGTGAAGAAGCATTGATTTCCGGTACGGGTTCCTGGGTTCCCACACTTGGCAAAGAAAAAGTATCTATCTGCCATATTGCCAGCGGCACTCCTACCAATGGTGTAAAACCTTCTATGGAAAGTACATTCCATTTAGGGATTCTCCGCGAACGTCCGGACGTCAATGTCGTTCTCCACTTTCAATCGGAATATGCCACGGCTGTCTCCTGCATGAAGAACAAACCGACAAACTTCAATGTAACAGCAGAAATTCCCTGTCATGTAGGTTCGGAAATACCTGTGATTCCGTATTATCGTCCCGGCTCACCGGAACTGGCAAAAGCTGTGGTAGAAGCCATGTTAAAGCACAACTCGGTTTTACTGACCAACCACGGGCAAGTAGTATGCGGAAAAGACTTCGATCAAGTATACGAACGGGCTACCTTCTTTGAAATGGCTTGCCGCATCATCGTTCAATCCGGCGGTGATTATTCAGTACTCACACCGGCAGAAATTGAAGACCTGGAAATCTACGTATTAGGAAAGAAAACCAACTAATATCCGGGCAATATACCATGAAAGATACCATCAAACACACTTATTTAGCAGCAGACTTCGGAGGCGGAAGTGGACGGATTATCGCCGGCTTCCTTCACCATGGCAAACTGGAGTTGGAAGAGGTATACCGCTTCTCCAACCGGCAGGTCAAACTAGGAAATCATATCTACTGGGATTTCCCGGCCCTGTTCGAAGATATGAAGACCGGACTGAAACAGGCTGCACAAAAAGGATATGCCGTAAAAAGTATTGGTATTGACACCTGGGGAGTGGATTTCGGACTGATTGACAAACATGGAAACCTGTTAGGAAATCCAGTCTGTTACCGGGACGCAAGAACAGAAGGAATACCGGAAGAAGTATTCAAGCTACTGGATGAACGCCAACACTATGCCGATACCGGTATTCAGGTGATGGCTATCAATACGCTGTTTCAACTTTACAGCATGAAACAGCATCAAGATGCACAGTTGGAAGTTGCCCGGCAACTGTTATTCATGCCCGACCTCTTCAGCTATTTCCTGACAGGAGTAGCCAATAATGAATATTGCATAGCCTCCACCTCCGAACTACTCGATGCCCAATCGCGGAACTGGTCAGTGGATACCATACGCGCCTTAGGTCTTCCCGAACATCTGTTCGGTGAGATTATTCTCCCCGGAACAATCAGGGGGACTCTGAAAGAGGATATTGCCCGCGAAACAGGACTGGGTACCGTAGACGTTATTGCTGTCGGCTCACACGACACAGCCAGTGCCGTCGCCGCTGTTCCTGCCGTAGAAAATCCTATCGCTTTCCTTAGTTCCGGCACTTGGTCGCTACTGGGAGTAGAAGTGGATGAACCCATATTGACGGAAGAAGCAAGAAAAGCTCAATTCACCAATGAAGGAGGCGTAGACGGCAAAATCCGTTTCCTACAGAATATAACAGGACTATGGATTTTGCAACGCTTGATGAGTGAATGGAAAGCATGTGGCGAAGAACAAAATTATGATATAATCATCCCGCAAGCTGCCGAAGCACAGATTGCGACCATTATCCCTGTGGATGACGCAACATTCATGAATCCGGAAAATATGGAAAACGCTCTTATTCATTATTGTCGGCATCATGCTTTGCAAGTGCCGAAAAACAAAGCAGAAACCGTGCGATGTGTACTCCAGTCATTAGCTTTCAAATATCGGCAGGCGGTGGAACAGCTCAACCATTGTCTCCCCTCTCCGATCCGTCAGCTAAACATCATCGGCGGAGGATCACAAAACCAATTACTCAACCAACTGACAGCTGACGAACTCGGTATTCCCGTTTATGCAGGTCCGGTAGAAGCTACTGCAATGGGAAACATTCTGACACAGGCTATGGCAAAAGGAGAAATAGCCGATCTCCGTGAATTGAGAGAGATTGTAACTCGTAGCGTTACACCACAAGTATATTACCCTAAAAAATAAAAGTATATGGAAACACCCAAAACCGGTTATCAGGTTCAATCTTATGACGTTCCCGTCAAACGATATTGCCAAACCCTCGATTTACGCGATTCTCCGGAACTGATCGCTGAATATCGGAAAAGACATAGCCAGGCGGAAGCATGGCCCGAAATCCTAGCCGGGATCCGGGAAGTCGGTATTCTGGAAATGGAAATTTATATCTTGGGAACACGACTGTTCATGATTGTCGAAACTCCCCTTGATTTTGACTGGGACACAGCAATGGAACGCCTGAACACGCTTCCCCGCCAACAGGAGTGGGAAGAATATATGGCCATCTTCCAACAAGCCGCTCCCGGAATGAGTTCCGCAGAGAAATGGAAACCGATGGAGAGAATGTTCCATTTGTATAACACTTAAAAAATACCAGAAACAACCATGAAACACCCCAAACAGTCCATCCTCTCGAAAGATGGCATCAGTTATCTTATACCTTTTGTTCTCATTACCTCATGTTTTGCATTATGGGGATTTGCCAATGATATTACCAATCCGATGGTAAAGGCATTCTCCAAGATTTTCCGGATGAGTGCTACCGACGGAGCATTGGTACAGGTTGCCTTCTATGGAGGGTACTTTGCAATGGCTTTCCCGGCTGCCATATTCATCCGCAAATATTCCTACAAAGCCGGTGTTTTGTTAGGACTGGGAATGTATGCTTTCGGAGCATTTTTATTCTTCCCCGCCAAAATGACGGGAGAATATTATCCGTTTTTGATTGCCTATTTCATCCTGACCTGCGGATTGTCCTTCCTCGAGACAAGCTGTAACCCGTATATTCTTTCTATGGGAACGGAAGAAACAGCTACCCGGCGTTTGAACCTTGCACAGTCTTTCAATCCGATGGGGTCACTTCTCGGAATGTATGTAGCCATGCAATTCATTCAAGCGAAATTGCATCCGATGTGTACTGAAGACCGCGCATTGCTTAACGACAGTGAATTTCAGGCGATCAAAGAAAGCGACCTTAGTGTTCTGATTGCTCCTTATCTTATCATCGGACTGGTTATCGTAGCGATGTTGCTTCTGATACGATTCGTCAAGATGCCGAAAAACGGAGATCAGAATCATAGAATAGATTTCTTTCCTACACTGAAACGCATTTTTACCCAAACACGTTATCGTGAAGGGGTAATTGCTCAATTCTTCTATGTAGGCGCGCAAATTATGTGCTGGACATTTATCATTCAGTATGGAACCCGTTTATTCATGTCGCAAGGTATGGACGAGAAAAGTGCGGAAGTGTTATCACAGCAATATAATATTGTGGCAATGGTGATATTCTGTATCAGCCGTTTCATCTGTACATTCATTCTGCGCTATCTCAATGCAGGCAAATTATTGATGATTCTCGCTATCTTCGGAGGTGTTTTCACTCTAGGAACTATCTTCCTCCAGAATATCTTCGGACTTTACTGTCTAGTAGCAGTTTCCGCCTGTATGTCACTAATGTTCCCCACCATCTACGGTATTGCCTTGAAAGGCATGGGAGATGATGCTAAGTTTGGAGCTGCAGGCCTTATTATGGCTATCTTGGGAGGCTCTGTTCTTCCACCGCTACAGGCAAGTATCATTGACCTGAAACAAATAGCCTGGTTGCCGGCTGTCAATGTTTCATTCATTCTACCCTTCATCTGCTTCCTTGTAATCATCGGTTATGGTTACCGTACAGTGAAAAGAAACTGGTAAAAAACAAACTTAAAAATAGTGACGCTATCCCATCATGATACCGTCACCATCCCACCCATATAGTGACGGTATCCGCAGCGGATAGCGTCACTATTTTTATTTATCTTTTTTTCATAAACAATTCCCATTTTCTTCGCGTCTTAATTTTATTTGCCTACATTTGCCATTCGATTTCCAATAATTTGTTAACTCAATGACCACAAGCCAAGACAACATATTACTAGCAAAACAATTCGGAATGATATTCACAGAGTATTATTCGGTAGTAAAATATTTCGCTTTTATGTTGCTTAAATCCGAAGAAGACGCAGAAGATATTGCTCAAGACGTTTTCACGAAATTATGGACCCAGCCCGAAATATGGACAAAAGTACCCAATTTAAAACCCTATGTCTATACTCTTACCAAAAGCACGACCCTCAATTTTATCAAACACAAAAAGATAGAATTAGCCTATCAGGAGAAAGTGATAGAAAAAAGCCTTATTGAGGAACTTTCTCAAACAGAAGATCCTCTCAATGCCATATACTATAAAGAAGTTAAACTTATCATCCAATTAACCCTCGACCGTCTTCCCGAACAACGCAGAAAGATTTTTGAGATGAGCCGTTTCGAAAATATGAGCAATAACGAAATCGCTGAAAAGCTGAACATTTCAGTCCGAACAGTAGAGCATCATATCTATTTAACTCTACTTGAAATGAAAAAAATATCTTTTTTGTTTTTTTTCGCACTTTTCCTTAAGTAGTCTGTCTTAGTTAATTGAGGTATTAATGTAACAGATCTAATTAATATCTCAAAATGAAGAATTATTTTCAGAAAATACTAGCCTTATTTACCGGAAATGACTATCCGGGATCTACCCGACAGGAATTCTACAAATGGTTGGTAGACGAAGAACATGTTTCCGAAAAGGATGAAGCATTACAAACTCTGTGGGAAGAAGGATACAAATCAGGAACAGCTCCTAACTTGCATCAATCATACGAGCTATTAAGAAGAAATGCAGGCATTCCTTCCGTACGAGAAAAACGGAGAATCCGCCCGATCCATATCTGGCAAATAGCCGCTGCCGTATTCTTTATAGTAGCAGCTTCTTCCATCTATCTTTCTACCATAGGAAAAAAGGTGGAACCCAATTTATTGCAGCAATATATTCCGACAGCAGAGGTACATACTCTCACCTTGCCTGACGGAACCAAAGTACAACTGAACTCACAAAGCACCCTTTTATATCCACAGGAATTTACTGGTAAAGACCGTAGCGTATTTCTGATTGGTGAAGCCAATTTCAAAGTGAAACCGGACAAGAAGCATCCGTTTATCGTCAAGTCGAACGATTTTCAGGTAACAGCACTCGGAACGGAATTTAACGTAGCTGCATACCCCGAGAATCCGATCATAGCGGCAACCTTGATTTCAGGAAGTGTACTCGTTGAATATAATGATTTGAATTCTCAAATGATTCTGAAACCAAACGAGCAATTGGCCTATCATAAACACACCCGACAATACCATCTGGACACTCCCGATATGAATGACATCACAGCCTGGCAACGTGGCGAACTGGTATTCAGAGAAATGAATGTAAAAGAGATTATAACTATATTAGAACGTAAATATCCATATACCTTTGAGTATCGCCTGAAGAATCTGAAAGAAGATAAATACAGTTTCCGTTTTAAAGATAAAGCACCGCTATCCGAAGTAATGGATGTAATAGTAAATGTAGTAGGTCAGATGGATTATAAAATACAAGGTGACCGCTGCTATTTAATCCCCAAATAGAAAAATATCCTGATAACAGGAAGAAACAGATAACAATATTATTAATTTAGTTAACCTTATACGCCCATGCAAAAAAGTATCCGGAACAGAGGGCGAACTCTATCCCGGATATGAAATCAAATTTCTCAATATTAGAGTTCTACTCTATAAATCACCGTGAAATAATTTAGTTTATAACCTAATACTAAGAAAATGCTACAAATTTATGAATTTATAGTAGACCATACAGCAAAGGGAAGAAGTTTTATGCTTTTTTTCTGTTTGTTGCTCATTACAACAAGCTCCTTTGCGCAAACAGATGCCTCAATCACCATTCAAAAGAAAAATATATCTGTCATTGAAGCACTTAAAGAAGTAGAAAAACAATCCGGCCTATCTGTAGGTTACAACGACTCCCAATTAAAGAACAAGCCTGTATTAAATCTTGATCTTAGAGCTGTAACAGTAGAGAACGCCCTTACACAAATTCTCAAAGACAGTGGATTCACTTATGAGTTCAAAGGGAAATATATAATGATTGTTCCTGACAAAAAAACAGAAGTAAATCCAACTAAGAATGTGACTGGAAAAGTTGTTGATGAGAATAATGAACCTCTAATTGGAGTTAATATCAAAGTGGAAGGAAACTCCGAAGGAGCTATCACCGACATAGATGGCAATTTCACAATCATGGTCCGCCAAGGTAATATATTAAGCTTTACCTATGTGGGATATACATCCAAAACTGTGAGAATAACAGATAAAAACATCTATGCAGTAAAATTAGTAAGCGACACGAAACAACTCAATGAAGTAGTCGTGACTGCCCTCGGTATCAAGCGCGAGCAGAAAGCCTTGAGCTACAATGTGCAACAGGTGAAATCGGATCAACTGACAGAAATTAAAGACGCTAACTTCATCAACAGCCTGAATGGCAAAGTGGCAGGTGTCAATATCAACAGCAGTTCTTCCGGTGTAGGTGGAGCCAGCAAAGTGATAATGCGTGGTACGAAGTCTATTGAGCAATCCAGCAATGCCCTGTATGTGATTGACGGCATCCCGATGTTTAACTTCGGTGGTGGCGGCGGTACGGAAAATGGTTCCCAGGGAGTCACCGAAAGCATTGCCGACATCAACCCGGACGATATTGAAAGCATCTCGGTATTGACAGGAGCGGCAGCCGCCGCACTATACGGAAGTAACGCTGCCAACGGAGCTATCGTCATCAACACGAAACGGGGTAAAGTAGGCAAAATGCAGGTTTCTGTATCTAGTAACACTGATTTTTCTAAGCCATTTGTGATGCCGCGCTTTCAGAACCGTTATGGTACAGGCAGTAAAGGAAAATCGGACGGTTCTTCTACAAATTTGAGTTGGGGACCGTTACTGAACGATGCATCCCGCAGGGGGTACGAACCACGTGACTTTTTCGACACAGGAATGACTTATACCAATTCCGTCACCTTATCGACAGGTACAGAAAAGAACCAGACCTTCTTTTCCGCAGCCGCAGTAAACTCGGAGGGGATTGTACCGAATAACCGCTACAATCGTTTTAATTTTACTTTCCGTAATACTACTTCATTCCTGAATGATAAACTGAAACTGGACATCGGAGCGAGCTATATTATTCAGAATGATCGCAACATGACTAATCAAGGCGCTTACTCAAACCCGATAGTTCCTGTTTACCTGTTTCCGCGTGGAGACGATTTCAACTTGATAAAAGTATTCGAACGCTGGGACCCGGCCCGCAAGATCAAGACCATGTACTGGCCACAAGGCGAAGGAGACCTGCGTATGCAAAACCCTTATTGGATAGCATATCGTAATCTACGGACCAACAATAAGAAGCGTTACATGCTGTCCGCCTCGTTAAGCTACGACATCACGGACTGGCTGAACGTCTCGGGACGTGTCCGGGTAGATAACTCCAATACCAAATATGAGCAAAAGCTGTACGCCAGTTCGAATACTACTCTCACCGAAGGTAGTACCCAGGGATTCTACGCCATTGCCAAGCCGGATGAATCACAGGTGTACGCCGATGTACTGGCAAACATCAACAAACGCTTTGGGGACTACTCACTTGTAGTGAATGTCGGAGCGAGCATCGTGGATAATAAGTATGACGAACTTAGTTATCGCGGACCGATACGTGCCAATGGCATTCCTAATGTGTTTAACGTGTTCGATCTCGACAATACGCAAAAGAAAGCTCGTCAGGACGAATGGGAAGAACAAACTCAATCCATTTTCGCGAGTGCGGAACTGGGCTGGAAAAGTATGCTCTACCTTACGTTGACCGGACGTAACGACTGGGCATCACAACTGGCAAACTCATCTTCCACCTGTTTCTTTTATCCGTCTGTGGGGCTTTCGGCGATCATCTCCGAAATGGTAAAACTACCTTCTGCAATCGATTACCTGAAAATACGCGGTTCATTCAGTTCCGTCGGTATGCCCTACCCACGTAACCTGACCTCACCTACCTTTGAGTACGATGAAACGACACAGACGTGGAAACCAAAAACGCATTATCCTATCGGCGACCTCAAACCCGAGCGTACCAATTCATGGGAATTAGGACTGGACATGCGTCTCTTCAAGGACTTCAACCTTGGCGTGTCATGGTATCTGGCTAACACGTTCAACCAGACCTTCGACCCGAAAATTTCCGTATCTTCGGGATATACTACCATTTACTTGCAAACAGGTTATGTACGTAACCAAGGAGTCGAGCTCTCTCTTGGTTATGGACACACATGGAAAAAAGACTTCCGCTGGCAAACGAACTTTACGCTTAGCCACAATAAAAACAAAATTATCGAACTGGTAAAGGATTACATACACCCGGAAACCGGTGAGCCTATCAATAAAGACCGGTTGGACGTAGGCGGACTTGGAAAGGCACGGTTCATCCTGAAAACGGGAGGGTCACTCGGTGACCTCTACACTCAAGCCGACCTGAAACGGGATGATAACGGAATGGTGGAAATTTCCCCTGCAGGCACATTGATAACAGTCAATAATCAACCTGATATCAAGTTGGGAAGCGTCTTCCCCAAGTGTAATCTGGCATGGAGCAATCAATTCTCATGGAAAGGATTTAATGTCAGTGCTCTGTTGACCGCACGTATTGGCGGTATTGTTTATTCTGCCACAGCAGCAGCCATGGATCAATACGGTGTGTCCGAAAGCTCGGCGATTGCCCGGGACAACGGTGGCGTATTGATAAACGGACGTAACAAGGTGGATGCACAGACATGGTTCACCGCCATTGGTTCCCAGCTGGGATTGCCACAATATTATACTTACAGCGCCACCAACGTACGCCTACAGGAAGCAGCTATAGGATATACCCTCCCCCGCAAATGGTTACATGATGTATGTGACATACAGGTGTCCGTTGTAGGACGCAACCTCTGTATGATATATAACAAAGCTCCCTTCGACCCTGAAGCGGTTGCCACAACCGGCAATTATTATCAAGGAATCGACTACTTTATGCTACCGAGTACGCGCAATATCGGTTTTAACGTGAAAATAAACTTTTAACGGATAAAAAACAGCTATAATGAAACATACTACATCTATTATAAAGTTGTTCTCACTTGCACTATTTGTTCTTGTCGGAACTGCGTGTATAGACAACTTTGACAAAATAAACCAGAAGGACTATCAGGTGGACAAGGAAGAATTGGGCCGTGAAGGATACAATGTTGGTGCCAGTCTCAAAGGATTACAGGGATTGGTTATTCCTACGGAGGAGCATCTTTACCAATTTGTCGAAGCACTTGCCGCCGGAGCTTTCTCCGGATATATCGGCTGTACTGTGGAGTGGACAGCCAAATTTGAGACATACAATCCGCCAACAGACTGGCAGGAAGCGCCTTTCTCTGATCTTATCACACGTACTTACCCGTTCTATCGTGACTTGCTCGACGAAACAGAAGATCCGGTCGCATTAGCATTAGGAAAACTACTGCGTGTTACCATCATGCACCGGGTGACAGACATGTATGGGCCTATTCCCTATTCCAAAATCATTTCTAAAACCGGTGAGGTTTCTCTGACCGTACCATACGATTCACAGGAAGAGGTATACAAGCAAATGTTTAAGGAGTTAGACGAAGTGAGTGATGTGCTTAAAGAGAATCTTAATTTAAGTACAGAAGCCTTCCGCAAATTTGATGATGTCTATCAGGGGGATCTCTCCAAATGGCTCAAATTCACAAATTCGCTCAAGTTACGTATGGCCATGCGTTTGACATACGTACCGGAGATGAAAGAGGAAGCCCGGCGAATAGCCGAAGAAGCCGTTACCGCTGGCGTCATTACCCAAAATGCAGACAACGCTTTCTTGAAAGTAGAGGAAAACCGTGCAGCAATGGTGTTCAACAACTGGAATGACCAGCGTGTGGGCGGTGATATCATCTCATATATGAACGGTTATAAGGATCCGAGGCGGGAGAAAATGTTCACTACGGTTAAGGTTACTGACCAGGAAACATGGATGGAAGTGGATGGATATGCCGGAATACGCATCGGTATTGATGTGCGCACTAAAGATGAAATGATAGGAGCATACAGTAAGCCGATCATCACAAGCACCAGCCCCTATATGTGGATGAACGCTGCAGAGATCACTTTCTTACGTGCCGAGGGTGCTTTGTGGGGATGGAATATGGGAGGTGAAGCCAAAGATTTGTATAACCAAGCCATAGCTCTCTCTTTTGAACAATACGGAGTGACGGGTGCAGATACATATACCGCAAATACAACCGATATGCCACAGGCATATGACGACCCCCAATATGAATATACAGATTATGAAGGCCCGCGCAGTACTATCACCATAGCATGGGAAGAAGGGGATAATTATTTTGAGCGGAACCTTGAACGTATCATCACCCAAAAGTGGATTGCTAACTTCCCTTTGGGAGTGGAAGCATGGAGCGAATACCGGCGCACGGGATATCCGCATCTGTTACCCGTAATAAAGAATAAAAGCGGTGATTCCATTGATACCGATCACATGATACGCCGATTATGGTACCCTCCTATCGAGTACTCCGAGAATCTTTCTAATATAAAACTGGCGACAGGTATGTTAGGAGGCCCTGACAACGGAGGCACACGGTTGTGGTGGGATAAGAAACCTTATGCCAATCCATGAGAAATGAATGAGTATGATTAATACGAATGAAAAATAAGAAAAAATGAAAGCAATAATATATAACATATTTACCTGCACTCTATTACTCTTAGCGTGCGTTCTGCCTACGGCATGTAGTGACTGGAACGAACCGGAGCCGGTGGATGTGAACATAAATAGTCCCAAAGATCAGAATCCGGAACTTTGGGCAAGCTACATGCAGGTATTGAATACCTACAAGCAAAGTAAGCATTATATAGCTTATACGCGATTTGACAATTCTCCGGAGAAACCTGTAAATGAAGGAAGCTACCTTCGTTCACTGCCCGACTCACTGGACATTGTTACCTTATGCAATCCCGGCAATATCAGCGATAATGACCGTGAAGACATTCTTCTATTGCGTGAAAAGAGTACCCGGGTAATCTATCTTGTAGATTATGCTGCACAGGCAGCTACCTTTACTGATGCCGCAGCTTTGGGAACTTGGCTTGATAAAGCAGTTGCCGCAGCCACAGAATTGAACCTGGATGGTTTTGCCTTTACAGGCGTCCGTCTATATAGCGGGACAGATGCTGAAATGGTAGCCCGTAAGGAGGCCGCACAGCTTATCGTCTCTAAGCTATCCGCTGCAACGGGTGGTGGCAAGTTATTAGTATTTGAAGGTAATCCCGACTTTATAGAGTCTACTGACCTTGAAAAGCTAAACTACATTGTGTTAAATACTGCTGACCTCACTAATGTGAGCGAACTAAATCTAATGATTGCCGGATTACCAGATAGTAATATACTGCCTCGTGAGAAAGTTCTATTATCTGCCCGTATAGGCGACCAAATAGTAGACGAAAAAAATGAAAAACAAAGTGTAGTGCCTCTGATGACAGATCGTGTAGCTGCAATGGGGCCACTTGGAGGGCTTGCCATTCACAATATCGGCAGCGATTATTATAGTGCGAATATGAATTATGAAACCACTCGTACGGCTATTCAACAGATGAATCCGTCGAAATAAAAACGTACGATTATGAAAAAGAAATTTATCATATATATTCTGTTCCCGCTCCTGATACTAGCGGTTGGAATGTCAGCTTGCACCGAAGATACTATTTTGGCGGATGCAGGTAAATTGCCGGATGAAACGACAATGGGAACTATTGGCAGTACGCTGCGTAGCAATTCGTCCTTCTCCGGAAAAGCAGTTATTGAACTGACGAATGACAGTGAGGATGAAATAGTTGTCGATGAAATATTCTATCAGTTAAGCCGTCCTGCGACAAGCGATGTGAAGGTTACAGTCAAATTGGAAAAAGAAATGAGTATGGAGTTTGAAGCTGAAATAAAGGCAGATAATGCGAAGATTGAAGCGTTTAATGAAAGTATGGTTGCAGCGCATTGGAGACAAAAGCCTTTGTTAAAATCAGCAGTTTTCCCAAAAGAGAATGTAATCTCGGGAGAAGGCATCCTGACTATACCTGCTGGGAAAGAGAAGTCATCAAGTATCAAACTTACGCTTTCTACACATAATCTGCCTGCTGATTATGATGCTTACGAATTACTCTTTGTCATAGAGCAAACTAATGCGGATGGCGAAACAGAGAAGCAATATCTCAGATACAGAATCAATGCACGCCAAAAGGCAGGTGAAATACTATCGGAAGATGGCGTTAATATCGCAACATTGGATACCCGTTTCCTTTCTGTGTTCTATCTCAATACCTCCACTTATCAACCTATACTTGCTGATATTTTTATATATGTGAGAACAAATACTGAAACCCAGGAAGCGGAAGCGTACAGTATGGGAAATATTGTCAACTTGCGGATAGCAACGGTAGGTTATGATAAAGAATCCGGTCGCGCCATACTAACATTAAATAATGATCTACGCTATGTATTAGAGAATGCAGCCACTTACATCCGCCCTCTTCAAGATCACGAACGCAAAGTGTGTCTGTGCATCGAAGGCGGTGGTAAAGGCTTAGGCTTCTGTAATATGAATGATGCCCAGATAGCAGACTTTACCAAACAAGTAAAAGATGCAATAGAGTATTACCAGTTAGATGGTGTGAACCTTTGGGACGTAGGCAGTGGATATGATAAAGCGGGAATGCCTCCAGTAAATACCACCTCATATCCCAAACTTATCAAAAGTTTGCGTGACGCAATGCCTGATAAAATGCTAACTTTAGTAGATAAAGACGAGCCTACTGCATCCTTCTATGATCCTGCTTTATGCGAAGGTATAGAAGTGGGAAAATACATTGATTACGCATGGCATGGTTATGTTTCAGAGGAAGAAGAAGTGCAAATTATAGAACCGTGGGAAACCGAACACCCTTACAGCGACTATACTCGTAAACCCATAGCAGGACTGACAGCTGAACGCTATGGAAGCGTAAATATGCCTCTGTATCCTAAGAGTGCAGGTGGGATATTAAATTCCTCAACTAAAAAGGCGATAATGTGGAAAAAAGAAGAAAATCGAAAAAAGAACAATATTATCGTATTTGGTAGTGATATGATTAGTGACGAACAAAATCAGTATGAATATGGCATGGAAAATAGATATCTATCTTTCATTGGAGCAATAGCAGAGGATGGTCTAGAGTGGGGTAAAAATCCACGCCCTCCATTCATGGAGGGAGAGAAAAATGGAGAATACCACTATGGTATATCCGAAACTGTAACAGATGAACATAGACAGAAATTTCATTCAGGATATCGTTATCTCGCCAAAGATTGGTAGAACTAGCGGTCGAGATCAATAAAAAGAAAAACATAAAAAGAGAATATTATGAAAACAAAACATATTCATCGAGACATTCCATTATTCGTCTCTTTTGCAGGTTCTGTCATAATCCTACTTCTGTTAGTAGCGGCATGTGACAACAAGGATTATAGTAAAGCGTCTCCTTTTGACAATGCCGTATATATAGATGTGGCAAAAGTGAAGGATGTAGCTAACTTCACATTTAATAATCTCAAACAGACAGGACAGCAAGAGCTTTCTGCTGTGTTGGCATACCCTGCCGAACAAGATATTGATGTTAATTTTCAGGTAGATCCTTCGTTGATAGGTTATTATAACGCGCGTCTCGGCACCAATTATGCAATGCTGGACGCTAAATATTATAAGTTTTCTACACAACATGTCGTCATCCCCCAAGGAGACGTAAACTCGGAAGTCGTAACGATCGGTTTCTCCGACCTCACGGATTTGGACATTGACACTAATTTCCTGCTACCTGTCACTATTCAGCAAGCGTCAGGAGGTATGGGATTATTGAAGGGATCAAAAACTATTTGTTACATAGTACGTCGTTCCAGTGCCATTACTACAGCAGTGAGCCTTTCAAACAACTACTTTGAAGTTCCCGGATTCGAAAAAGACAGCCCTACAGCTGATGTAGTAAATGGGCTAACACAACTAACCTTCGAAGCCATTATCCGGGTAAATAGATTCGATCCTAAAAATGAGATTTCAACTATAATGGGTATAGAGCAATACTGTTTGTTCCGTTTGGGCGATTCAGGATTCCCCAAACAGCAATTGCAGTTTGCCGCCAACGAGATTAAATTCCCCAAGGCAGACGAAGGAAAATTGTTGCAACCAAGCGAATGGTATCATGTAGCCGTGACTTATGACACCGAAGCAAAAACTGCCGCTATCTACGTGGATGGCAAACTGCAGAGTACTATTGAGGACTACGGAACTGGTGAGCCCATTAATTTGGGCAAGCAAACCCGAGGAAAGGACTTTATGTTTAAAATAGGACACTCCTATGGTGAGCCAGAGGATATGACTCGTCAATTAGATGGTGAAATCTGCGAAGTACGAATATGGAACGTGATACGCTCACAAGAAGAAATTTACAAAAATATGTATGATGTCGATCCTCAAACTACAGGTTTAAAAGCCTATTGGAAGTTTAATGAAGGCAAAGGGGATATAGCGAAAGACTATACAGAAAACGGTAATGATGCAAAAGCATATGCTAAAGCTATTTGGCCGGAAGGCATTGAAGTGACACAGAAAAATAAGGAATAATAACGACCTAAAATTTCAATCTAAAACGCTGCCACATTTTTACTCCTACTTTAAGTTACATAAAAGGGAATAGTAAAATGTGACAGCGTTAATAATTAACTCTCTACTATAGAATAATTTAAATTGCCCCTGATGAATTTGCCAAATATGCACAGATTCATTCACTGAAAATATAAAGTCAAAGAGTAGCCATTATCTAAAAAAAAGTCGTAGCTTTGCAATAACCTAAAAATTAAATTGATATGGAACAACAAGACAAATATATACGCTTTGACTGGGCTGTGAAAAGGCTTCTCCGCCAAAAGGCAAATTTCGGCGTACTGGAAGGTTTCTTGACTGTCCTTCTCGGTGAAAACGTGAAAATCATAGAGATATTGGAAAGTGAAAGCAACCAACAAACAATCGATGATAAATTCAACCGGGTAGATATTAAAGCCAGAAATAGTAAGGACGAAATCATTATTGTAGAGATCCAAAATACACGGGAGCTCTATTATCTGGAACGCATCTTGTACGGAGTGGCAAAAGCTATCACTGAACATATTTCTTTAGGAGAACGCTACTATGCGGTGAAAAAAATATACTCTATCAGTATTCTATACTTCGATATCGGTAAGGGAGAAGATTATTTGTATCATGGACAAAACCATTTTATCGGAGTACATACAGGAGACAGACTGGAAGTAACTACTAAAGAAAAAGACGCCATCGTCCATAAGATTCCGGCAGAAATCTTTCCGGAATATTTTCTAATTCGTGTGAATGAATTCGATAAAGTGGCCGTCACTCCATTGGAAGAATGGATTGAATACTTGAAAACTGGTTGCATTCGCCCCGATACAACAGCTCCCGGTCTGGAAGAAGCACGCCGGAAACTTATTTATTACAATATGTCCAAGGAAGAAAGACATGCCTACGACGAGCACCTTAGTGCCATCATGATACAAAATGATGTATTAGATGGAGCAAAACTGGAAGGGCGCATGGAAGGACGTATGGAGGGGCATATGGAAGGACGCATGGAAGGACGCATGGAAGAACGGCTCGAAATTGCCAGCAATCTGAAATCACAGGGAGTAGACATAACAGCTATCCAAAAGGCTACCGGACTTTCATTGGAAGAAATTCAAAAGTTATAAATAACCAGATATTACACAATAATGCATATAATCTAGAGTCGCATAAGAAAATCATGCGACTCTTTTTTTATCCCCATTGAAGACATTACAATCCGATATTGATAATTCTTCAATCAGAAATAGAAATATCAAATGGAAAAACGGTACACCTCTTTCACTCTTTTGTCACCTCACAACAACACAATCCTAACAAACCATAATTATATGTCACCGTTTATCGCTATAAGAACACCAAACAATAACAAACGATTAGACAACATTCATAACATCATCCACTTGTTACAACTTATCATTATTTTTACTTCGCAGGAATAAATCGTACTTCCTTTCTACCCATATATGAGAAAATATAAAATGGTACTCATCGAGATATTTATCGATAGTACCGAATATGCCACACGCTCTCCCCCCACCTGTATTTTCATACAGTATATAAAACATTCAATAAACAAGAAATAGATCTATTATTGTCACTTGGAGGAAATTCACCATTTCCGAAAGAATGATTCAAACTGTTAGAATTCAGACTCTATATATAGACTTCACCTTCAACTATTCCCCCTCAAGATATAAATAATTACGAGTTTATATTTTGAGTTTATGAATGTACAACTATGAGATCATAGTTACAGTGAATTTCCTCTTTTATCCCCAACAAAGGAAATTGGTGTATCTCATCCAAGTGGCGCTATTAAAAACAAATTCATATGAAATATTCAATAACAACGTCGCCCCTCGTTCCTGTCATCATGGCTATAACTCTTATTTATCAATTAAACTTTATCCCACTGTTCATTGTAGGAGGATTTTCTATTTATTGTATTTACTTCTATATCATTCTTATACAAAAAGAAAAAAAACTTTCAAAAGGATACACACATAAAAGTATATCCAAATACACTCCTATACAAATCATAGCCAATCAGGAAGAAACAAAAATAGACTCTTTATTCTGTAAAAAGTCTCATAAAAGAAAGTCTGTTAAACCCACTGTACTACTTGCTGACAGCAATATCGATTTCAGATCTTACCTGGAAACGCGTTTATCTGATCATTTTATTGTAAAAAGCTTCGGAAACGGTCTGGAAGCCTTAACATACATAAAAGAAGAATATCCAGACATTGTGGTCTGTGACACCATGCTACATGGTATGTACGGCAGTGAGCTTTCATCAAGATTGAAAACGTCCTGTGAAACTTCAATCATTCCCATTATCCTCTACGGCTCATATCTGAATGGAAGACAACGCAATACCAGAGAAACTTCTTTGGCCGATGTCTTTATAAATACGCCTTTTCATATAGAAGACTTAAAAATAGAAATGAATGTCCTGATTAAAAACAGCCGTTTTCTCCGAAAATCATTCCTGCAAAAAGTATTCGGAGAACAATTTCTAAAAATAGAAGAGGAGGAGGATACTTTGAGTGAAAAAAATTACATATTTATCAACCTTGTAAAGGATTTCATTCTAAAAAATATAGATCAGGAAAATTTGACTATAGATGAAGTCGCATCCGAATTGTGCATGAGCAGAACCACATTCTTTAATAAATGGAAATCGCTGACAGGAGAAGCACCTAAATATTTTATATACCGGATTCGTATGGAAAAAGCCCGTGAACTGTTGGAGAGTGGAAGATACTCTGTTAATGTGGTTCCGGAAATGATCGGATTGAGGAATCTGAAAAACTTCCGCCACAAATACAAAGAATATTTTGGAATAACGCCAAGCGAATCTATAATGAAAAAACAATAATATACAAAATCTGCTATTTGCTTAAAGGTCCCATCCATCGGGACCTCTGCACAGCATTCTTGCAAAAAAAATATTCTGTTTTTTATTTCCTTGTGCAGTATTTTACAATTACCGGCATTTACCCTATGTACGTACACCTTAATTTTGAAAATTAATAATCTAATTTTAAACAGTATGAAAACTTTAACTGAAATAAAAAAAGTTCGTTGTTTTAATCGCTTAGTTTTATTTGTAGTGGCATTGGGCCTGATAACCACTTTTACAGCATGTAGCAATGATGATGATTCAGACATTCCCGTATATTCTCTTAAAGATGTGGATGGAAATTATTCCGGTACCATGTTGACAGAGTCTGATCCGCCCGTTAACCCACAAACTAATTCCCCAAAAGAAGAACAGCCGGAAGGAGCCACCGTTACCGCTGAAGTAAAAGACAATCAGGTCATGATTAAAAAACTCCCGGTAGACGATCTCATCAAAAGTATCGTCGATGAAGAAACTGCCGGAATTATCATCGAAAATCTGGACGATATCAATTACAACATTCCTTATACCGCTGCCTTTAATGATGACAGTAAAGGCTCTATTCTACTTCAATTAAAACCTGAACCTTTGGAAATAAAATATACTATCCCGACTCAAGCACAAGCAGACGGAGAAGAAGCTCCTCAAATTACGATAAAAGTAACCATAGAAGCGGAAGAAAAGGGCCAATATACATATAAAGACCAAAAGCTTACATTTGAAATCAAAGCAACCAAAGTGGAAGTAGAAGGACAGCCGTTTGAAGAATTCTCGCCTACTACATTCAGTTTCGACATGGCCAAGAAGTGACTAACCGTATAAACTTTCCCAAAGTATTTTCATTATGATGGGAATTATCTCCCAAAAGAGTATGCCGTCACATGATGCGCATGCTCTTTTTTTTATACCTTTGTGAAATAACCAACTATATCAAAATGACTACAACTGAAAACATACGGAAAGAGTTACAAGCATTAGTAGATGCCAAATATAAGGAATTTCACTCTTCCCTCCTTCCAGGAGCGAACAATATTCTCGGTGTACGTATCCCCCAACTGCGAATCATGGCCAAAGAAATTATAAAAAAAGAGGACTGGCGTACGTTTGTTGAGTCAACCGATACGAACTATTATGAAGAAACAATGCTTCAGGGAATGATTATCGGACTGGTAAAAATGGAACTTGAAGAACGAATGAACTATGTAACGATGTTCATTCCCCGTATAGATAATTGGGCTGTATGCGACATTTTCTGCAGTGAACTGAAAACTGCCGTAAAAAAAGGAAAAGAAACCGTATGGCAATTTATCCAACCTTATCTGAAATCCTCTAAAGAATTTGAAATACGCTTCGGGATTGTGATGCTTTTCCACTATGTGGATGACGAACATATCGATTCGTTACTGGAATATGCCGATTTATTCAATCATGATGCTTATTATGCACGTATGGGTATGGCATGGATGCTATCATTGTGTTTCATCAAATTTCCCCAAAAGACAATGGAATATCTGAAACATAGTACATTGGATAACTGGACTTACAACAAAGCACTGCAAAAAACAATCGAGTCTTTCCGGGTAAACAAGGATACCAAAGATATGCTTCGGAATATGAAAAGACGATAAAAACAAAACACGGTGAACATCCCGCCATTAGCATTCCGTTCACCGTGCTTCTTATTCTTTCTATAGATACCACTTCTATCTTCGCGCCTATTTATTTTTTGTTTGTAATACGGAGAAATACTAATTCCTCCTCACCTTTTTCCTTCTGCTTCTGCGCCTCTGTTGTTTCTGGCGGCTGTAACGCTGCCATCTTTTATAAATCATCCAGCCACTCATCAATGCAACAACGACAAAGATAAGAATAGTTATGCCAACCCCCAAATTATCGCCCTTAATACGCGACCAAATATCAAGAACTTCTTTTGTCTGATCGCCAAAGTCACGAATCATGGCACATCGTTCTACCACTTTGCGATCCGGGTATTGTATCTTATCAATTTGTATGCTGTCTGCACCCGGTCCGAAAAAGTAACTTAAATCGGCATAATAATGGAGGGTCGTGTCTGTTTTCTCTTCCAGTATTTCGGGCGTAGCTATGGAACTTACATATCCGCAGAAATCCATATTCCGCAAAGCAATGTCCGGACGGCACATAAAATTGATAAAATAACTGGCTGCTTCTGGATTTCTGGCGTATTTCGGGATTACCCAACCGTCATACCAGATATTGCTCCCTTCCTCGGGAACTTCATAATCCAAGTCCACTCCTACCGCATTTGCCTCTTCAATCGCCCAAATCGCATCACCGCTCCAAGTCATATTCAGCCAGGCTTTATTCTTCGTCATCATCTCCTTGCCGAAATCCGCCTCCCAACCGGCAATATTCGGTTTCAAGGCTTTCAGGTATTTTTCGGCCAGTTCCATCGCACGTGGAGAATAGTCGTTCATCAGCTCTTCCACTGTCACCGTTCCTTCTTTCAGTTCCTTCGCATGCGCATAGATGACAGCTGTTCCGTAAGCATCACGGTAACTATCCTTCATCAGGATTTTTCCGGCGTACTTTTTATTCCAAAGACAATCCCAGGACAACGCTACCGAATCGGGTACATAAGCCCGGTTATACAGAATTCCAGCCGTTCCCCACATATAACATACAGCATAGCGGCTCGCCTGCTCACCCGGTTGGCTCAATTTATTGATTTGTTCGCGGATAAACGGAGCTACATTATTCATGTAGTTGGGAGAATGTGCAAAATTCGTATCGATGGGCAGCAGCAAATGTTTCTTCAGCATACGCTCGATGATGTATTCCGAAGGACAGACCACATCAAAATCCTCATGCCCCTTTTCAATCTTCGTCAGCATGATCTCGTTGATGTCGAATGTCTGGTAAACGATACGGATATTCTCACCGGTCTGTTCTTTATAATATGCCTGGAAATCCTCGAGTACACCTTCGCCGATGTAATCTGCCCAGTTGTAGATTTTAAGAACCCGCTCACGAGGTTCACCGGAATTATAGCATCCGGTCAAGGTCAGTAAGAGCAGGATTACGGGAATTATTCTTTTCATATTATTTACGTAGTAGCACATTTGATGGTCTATTAATCTTTTTTCTTCGCTTTTCCTGCCCGATAATTGATGCCAATCAACAACGCCAGCACCACGACAAAAATGATAGCCGAAAGCGGACGAAGTTCAGGGGTCAGCCCTCCCTTGCGGGCATCGGCATAGATATAAGTAGAGAGTGTCTCCAGACCTTGATTACCGATGGTAAAGACAGTTACGGCAAAATCATCAATGGATAGGGTCAATGCAAGCATAAAACCACTAATCATTCCCGGACGAATCTCCGGAACAATAACTTTCCACAAAGCTTGCATGGGAGTCGCTCCCAAGTCAAGAGCGGCCTCATAAATATTCGGGTTCATCTGCTTCAAACGAGGCAGAACGCTCAAAACAACGTATGGCGTACAAAAAGTAATATGAGCAAGCACTACGGTTGTGTATCCTTGTGTGATTCCTAAAGAAACAAACAAAAGGAAAAGCGAAATACCCGTGATGATATCTCCGTTCAGAATAGGAATACTATTCACAAAACTAATCGCTTTACGCGAACGGGATTTCAGATTAAAGATGCCGATAGCAGCCACACTACCCAGCAAGGTAGATGCCGTTGCAGCCAGCAGAGCAATAGTAATCGTGTTAATCAATGCATTCATCAAAGAATGATGCGTGCCTGTAGTGAAAAGCGAAGTATAAAGTTTTGTGGAGAAACCAGTCCAGTTGCCCAGCACTTTCGCTTCGGTAAAAGAATAGATGACGATAATCACGATAGGAGAATAAAGCAACAACAGCAATATCCACAAGTAAGCCTGCGCAAATATTTTCTTTACCATAGCCCGCCTCCTTCGTTTGAATTGTCCTTATCGTCTGTGCTAAACAAAGAAGTAGCAGCAATCAGCAGCAACATAATAAGCGAAAGTGCCGCTCCATAGTTCCACATGCTGTTATTGATATTTTCCTGAATCGTCGTACCAAAGAGTTTGATGTTATTCATCGTCAGCAACTCGGCAATGGCAAATGTAGATATAGTCGGCATGAACACCATCATAATTCCACTCATCACACCCGGCATAGAAAGCGGAAGGACTGCTTTCAGAAAGACTTGCAGCGGATTGGCTCCCAAATCTTGTGCGGCTTCAATATAACTATGATCCATCTTCTGCAACGTGTTGTAAATAGGATAAATCATAAAGGGGATAAAGTTGTATACCATACCGAATATCAATGCTCCCTCGCCCAACGGTACACTAAAAAAGTCGAACAAGGCAACCGTAGCAAGGGTACGCACAAGAATATTTACCCACATCGGCAGGATAAACAGTACGACCATCGTCTTAGAACGGTTCAGCTTACTGTTACTCAATATCCATGCTGCAGGATAACCCAGCAAAATACAAACAAGGGTGGTAATGATGGCAATACCGATAGAATATACAAAGGTATTGATTGCTTCGGGATGTTCGAAGAACTTCTGAAAATTAGCGAGTGTCAAATGACCGCTATCATCGGTAAAGGCATATACGACAATTAAAAACAGCGGTATAATCACAAAGATCGCCGAAAAAATAATGTAAGGGAGAGTCCAACTCTTACGTGATGACAAAAAGACTATAAACTTCTTATTCACTTCCTTTCCTGTTAATCGGTTATTTTAATTATACGAATGGCATCTGGAGGGATGGTAATACCTACACGGTCTCCGTCGTCCCATACATCGTTCGTATCTACAAATACATTCTCGTCCCAGTCTGACAATACGGTCAGATGATAATGGTCGCCCTTGTAAAGGATGAATTTCACCTCACCTGTCAGAGTTCCGTCTTCTTCATTATCCTGAAGAATCACTTTTTCAAAGTCTACCTCCACTTTGACATTCGTATCGGCAGCTATATCTTCCACCGGAGTACATTCAAAGTTACAGCCCAGGAATTCCACATGAGTGGCATCCAGCAATTTTCCTTCAAACGTATTGCAGATACGCTCTTTCTTCATGATGTGAATATCAAACGGCTTCACCAGCAGTCCGACTTCCGCTCCTACTTCAAAATGATGGTAATCCTGCACCAGAAATTCATATCCGCCGCACATCACCGTCATTTCATAATGCACACCTTTGAAAATAGAAGTCTCTACCACGCCTACCAACTGCGCCATATCCGAAACGGGGAAAATATAAAGATCTTCCGGACGGATGACTACGTCTACCGGAACATTTTCACCAAATCCTTCATCTACACATTCAAACTCCGTACCGCAGAAGCGTACCAGCTTATCATGAATCATGGTACCATTGAGGATATTGCTTTCTCCGATAAAGTCGGCAACAAAAGCGTTGATGGGTTCATTATAAATATCAATCGGTGTACCGATCTGCTGAATTTTTCCTTCACTCATCACAACAATCGTATCACTCAACGTCAATGCCTCTTCCTGATCGTGAGTGACGTAAACAAATGTTATACCCAAAGATTTATGCATTTCTTTGAGCTCCATTTGCATATCCTTACGCATTTTCAGGTCGAGCGCTGCCAGCGGCTCATCCAATAGCAACACTTCCGGCTCATTCACAATGGCACGGGCAATGGCTACACGTTGTTGCTGACCACCGGAAAGAGAATCCACATCGCGGTATTCATAATCTGTCATACCTACCATCTTTAAAGCAGCTTTCACTTTCTTCTCAATGGTTTGTTTCGGTGTCTTTTTCAGTTTCAGGCCGAAAGCAATGTTATCATATACATTCAAGTGCGGGAATAAGGCATATTTCTGAAATACCGTATTCACGGGACGCTTGTGGGGAGGGGTTTGTGTTATTTCCATCCCCGAAATTCGGATCTCGCCTTCCGAAGCCGTCTGAAAACCGGCAATGAGACGCAACAACGTGGTTTTACCGCAACCGGAAGGACCAAGTATAGTGACAAACTCGCCCTTTTTCACGTTTAGAGTCACATCATCCAATGCTGTTTTATCGCCAAAATACTTCGATACATGGCTCACCTCAATGATGGATTTATCTTCTTGCATATTCATACTAAAGTTTGGGCTGCAAAGGTACACATTTCTGCGGTTTTCACCTAGGTGTTAATCTAATATAACAGTGTTTTTCGATGCCCGACAGAAAAAAAATCTATCTTTGCATAAATATTTATTCACTAATTTTACAAAAGCATGAAAAAGTTAACTTATTTAGTTATTGCAACGGCAGCGTTAGGCATGGTAGCTTGTACGGGCGGAAACAAAGCCGGATACGTTGTCACAGGTACGGTAGAAGGTGCAAGCGATGGTGACACCGTTTATCTTCAGGAAGCTACTGGTAGAAATCTGACCAAACTAGATACAGCCGTTATCACCAAAGGTACTTTTACCTTTGAAGGTACACAAGATTCTGTGGTTAGCCGCTATGTCACTTGCGAAGTGAACGGAGAGCCATTAATGATTGATTTCTTCCTCGAAAACGGAAAAATCAACGTTTCCCTGACCAAGGATAACGACGCTGTGACCGGTACTCCTAACAATGATGCATACCAGGAAATCAGAGCTCAAATCAATGACATCAGCAAGAAAATGAATACCATTTATGAAGCAATGGGCGACACTTCTTTAAGTGATGAGCAGAAAGAAGCCAAACAGAAAGAGGGTGCCCAGCTGGAAGAACAGTATGACAAAGCAATCAAAGAAGGTGTTAAAAAGAACATCACCAATCCGGTTGGGGTATTCTTGTTTAAACAAACGTTCTACAATAACTCTACTGACGAAAATGAAGCTTTGTTGCAACAAATTCCTGCGAATTTCCAGAATGACGAAACAATCGTAAGAATCAAAGAGATGACCGACAAGCAGAAAAAGACTGCCGTAGGTACTCAATTTGTTGATTTCGAAATGCAGACTCCGGAAGGAAAGGCTGTGAAGTTGTCTGATTACGTTGGTAAAGGTAAAGTGGTATTGGTTGACTTCTGGGCTAGCTGGTGCGGTCCTTGCCGTCGCGAAATGCCTAATCTGGTAGAAACTTACGCAAAGTATAAAGGTAAGAACTTCGAAATTGTAGGCGTATCTCTCGATCAGGATGGAGCTGCATGGAAAGAAGCAATCAAGAAGATGAATATGACTTGGCCACAAATGTCCGACCTGAAATTCTGGCAAAGTGAAGGTGCACAGCTTTATGCAGTAAAAAGTATTCCTCACACTGTATTAATCGATGGCAGTGGTAAAATTATCGCTCGCGGTTTGCATGGAGAAGAACTTCAGGCTAAAATTGCAGAAGCTGTAAAATAACAGATCGAAAAAGAAGGTTTTTCAAAGGCTTTAAAGTTCAAACAAGGGGCTGTTCGAAAATCCTTGATCCTATAAAATCACGCTTACTACGACATGTTACAGTAAGCGTGATTTTTCTTTTCAGAGACTTTTCAGATGGCTTCTTGCTTATTAAAAACTTCACAAGTCAGCAACCAAACAGATAAAATTCAGCCCCTGTAATTCTCGAAAGAACACAGGGGCTGAATCTATATATGAAAGTAAGGGAGAAATTCCCCTACTTCTATTTCAAACAAATTAGATAAACCAACGTACGTAGCAGAAGTCTTGACGGTGTGGAAGCTCCGGATTCTTCGGGAACATACGGTAAGACACCTTGAAACTACCTGCATTTGACAAGCTGTGTTTAACTTGGAATGTATACAAGTTACCTTCTTTCTTGATAACGCTAAACGGTTCTACAGAGTAAACATGTTGTTTGCCGTCTGCAGTTGTGTAAGTAGTAACCAATTCAAGTCCCACTGCATCATTCAAGCCTTTTTCATCGATCACGTAAGTAATAGTATATTCTTTTCCGCTTTCGATGTCACCGTTCTTCAGGTCTTCTACCTTGTCGCAAGATACGATTTCAATAGCATCCCATTTAGCAACCACATCTTCTTTCCAAGCTGCGATTTCTTTTGCTTTCGCATTATCATTAGCAGCCAAAGTCTGGAAGCGTTTCGCCAGTTTGCAATAGAATTTGCTATAGTAATCATCCAACTGACGCTTCATTGTATAATGAGGAGCGATCTGTGCGATAGAATTCTTCACCACTTTGATCCAGCCTTCAGAATATCCTTTCTTATTACGTGCATAATACAACGGCAAGATTTCAGTTTCAAGAATACTGTAAATAGTAGCAGCATCCAACTGATCCTGATGTTCCTGGTTCTGATAAGTACGTTTTTCTGTCAACGCCCAACCTGCACCTTCACGGTAACCTTCCAGCCACCATCCGTCTAATACAGAGAAGTTAACAACACCGTTCATCAAAGCCTTTTCGCCCGATGTACCGGATGCTTCCAACGGACGAGTCGGAGTATTCAACCAGATATCAACGCCTGAAACCAGACGACGAGCCAATTGCATATCATAATTTTCAAGGAAGATAATCTTACCCAGGAATTCCGGACGACGAGAGATCTCGATAATACGCTTAATCAAACCCTGACCTGCACCATCGTGTGGATGAGCTTTACCTGTAAACAGGAATTGTACCGGGTAATCAGGATTATTCACAATCTTAGAAAGACGATCCAAGTCGGTGAACAACAAGTGTGCACGTTTGTAAGTAGCAAAACGACGGCCGAAACCAATCAGCAATGCATTCGGATTGATCTTATCCATCAGTGAAACGATACGGGAAGGGTCTCCCTGGTTCTTCAACCATGTATCGCGGAATGACTTACGGATATAGTCAACCAACTTATTCTTCATAGTCATACGAGTCTTCCAAATCTCTTCATCGGGCACATTGTAGATAGCTTCCCAAATCTTAGGATTAGATTGATCGAACCAGAAGTTTTCGTTGAAATATTTAAAGTACAGTTCTTTCCATTCAGTTGCACTCCAAGTCGGGAAGTGAACACCATTCGTTACATATCCTACATGACTTTCTTCCGGGAAATAACCTTTCCAAATAGAAGAGAACATTTCTTGAGAAACCTTTCCGTGCAGCCAGCTCACACCGTTCACTTCCTGTGAAGTGTTGCAAGCAAAAACAGACATACAGAAACGTTCGCCTTTGTCACCCGGATTGTTACGTCCAAGATCCATCAAGTCATCCCAAGTGATACCCATTCTGGAAGGATAACCACCCATATATTTGCCGAACAGGCCTTCATCAAAATAGTCGTGACCTGCAGGAACCGGAGTATGAACAGTGTAAAGAGAAGAAGCACGAACCAACTCGATAGCTTGATCGAAAGTCAATCCTGTAGCTACATAGTCGCAGATACGCTGAACATTGATTAATGCAGCATGTCCTTCATTACAGTGATAAACATCTTTCTTGATGCCCAACGCTTTCAAAGTCAGGATACCACCGATACCCAACAAGATTTCTTGTTTCAAACGGTTTTCCCAGTCGCCGCCATAAAGCTGGTGAGTGATAGGACGGTCGAATTCACTGTTCATTTCATTATCCGTATCAAGCAGATACAAAGAAATACGTCCAACGTTTACACGCCATACGTTTGCATGAACAAAATAATCAAGATAAGGAACGTCAACTATCAACGGCTGACCATTGGCATCCATTACACGTTCAATAGGAAGTTGACCGAAGTTTTGTGCTTCGTAGTTGGCAATCTGCTGTCCATCCATAGACAACGTTTGAGTAAAGTAGCCGTAACGATACAAGAAGCCTACCGCACACAAATCAACATTGCTGTCGGAAGCCTCTTTCAGATAGTCACCAGCCAATACACCCAGACCACCGGAATATATTTTCAGGACGCTGCTCAAGCCATATTCCATACTGAAATAAGCGATAGATGGGCGTTGCCCATCGGGCTTCACATCCATGTAATCTCTGAATTTCGTATAAACTTCATTCATTCTTCTTAGAATCACTTTGTCTTTTGCCAGCGCTTCCAGCTTTTCATAGCTCATACGTTCTAACAACAGTACTGGATTCTGTCCACATTCTTTCCAAAGTTCCGGATCTAGATCTCTAAACAGTTCAGTCGCTTCAAAATTCCATGCCCACCAAATGTTGCGTGCGATTTCAGACAACTTCTCCAACTCTTCCGGTATACGTGATTTTACAGTAACCTCTTTCCAGTTGGGAGTATTCACATTACTAACTTTGATTTTCATAATGTTTACGTTTACTTATTGATAAATAATTCTTTCTTAACTCAACTGACGCTTCATAGCATTGCGCAAGGCAATGTCATAAGCCTCATAGTAATATTGTATAAAGTGCTTCCATAAAGCCTGTTCTGCCACTTCGGCAGCACGCTTACGGATTTCCTTCACTTCTTTCTCCGTCTTATCCGCAAATAACGTAATCGTATCTTTGATACCATCCGCTACTTCCGAATAATTATAGTCCGAACGATGCAGCACTTCTACTCCATCATTAATGCCATGCTGGTTCTTCAGGCTGTTTACCCAAAGTCCGAATCCTGCCAGATCAGTAGTGATTGTCGGTACATGGAATGCTACACTTTCCAGTGGAGTATATCCCCACGGTTCGTAATAAGAAGCATAGACACTCAAATCCTGTCCCAACAATATATCATAATATTCTTTATTCATGATGCCATCACGACCATTCAGATAACAAGGTACAAAAATCACTTTTACCTTATCTTCCGGACGATTGCCCATTCCCAGATATTTCAACATGTCCAACACCTGGTCATGAGTCATATTATGCAGCCAATGAGTGATAAATGGTACTTCGAGCGGAGTGTCGAACTTCTCCTTGCTTTTCAAACGTCCCTGCAAATCCTCACGGGGGTCTCCTACCCAACCGGGTACATTGATGAATGCCAAAACATTCTTATGCAAATTCTTATCCCTGTTCAAGCGGTTTAATGATTCCAAAAAGACATCAATACCTTTATTCTTAAACTCATATCGTCCACTGGTTCCGACAATTAACGTATCATCACCCAGATTTGTTCCCAATAATTTATTCGCTACATTGAGCATCAAGGCACGCGCACGTTTACGTTTTCCGGTAAATGTGCTTCCTTTCGGTACAAAATCATCTTCAAAACCGTTCATCAGAACAACATCTGCCGGTTTATCCAGTAATTCCTTACACTCATTATTGGTTATTTCGCTCACCGTCGTAAAACAGTCTACGTAATGTGCAGTCTGTTTTTCAATCGAGTGTTTCGATTGCATGTTCAGTTCTTGCGCCATCTGGTCACCATTATAAGCAAACAGATAGTCGTACAACGGTTTATGATTACCGGCAATAGAACGACCGATAGAAGTAGCATGGGTCGTAAAAATAGTAGCCACCTCCGGCACAGCTTCCTGTACATAAAGTGCTCCCATTCCAGTCATCCATTCATGCGCCTGATATACCACCTTATCCGTTTCTGTCAGGTTGTAGCGATAGAAACTCTCCACCACTCTTCCCGCAGCGTATGAAAACATAGAAGCTTCGTCGTAATCGCCATAAGCATGCAACGAATCTACTTGATAACGATTCCACATTTCTGTGTATATATCGTCTTTCTTTTCAAAAAAAGGTTGGAAATCAACAAGAATGACTATGGGTTCACCGGGGATATTCCATCGTCCTATACGGACAGAAAGTTCGTCTTTCTCAAGTGCATGCTTTTTCCAGGCAGCACATAGGTTATCCGACTCGATGAATAGAGAGTTCTCTTTTCCTTGCCACACATCAGGACCTATGAAGAAAATTCTGTCGCGGAACTTTTCCTGCAATGTATTTGCCCGTGTCGACAAGACGGTGTATATCCCTCCCACTTTATTACATACTTCCCAGCTGGACTCGAAGATATAATCGGGGGTTAATAAATCTTTTACCATATAATATATTAAAACTCTTTTTAGTATGCGAGTGCAAAAGTACACATTATTCTTTGAAAAATAATACTTTATGCGAAAAATATGAGTTAAGAAGAGGAAAGAAACGTTGCCCTATAATGAAAAAAGAATATCCCCTTGCACATGCAAAGCTGCATGTACAAGGGGATTGAAACTCCTTTATAGGAAATATTCTTGCTAAAAATTATGCAACGAGTGCACTACCGATCAAGAAGGTTGCAGCCAAAGCAACGATTGCATAAAGCTCGGGGAATACGGCAAGAATCAACGTATTACTAAATACATTGTGTCCCTGTCCGATAGCTGCAATACCGTTTGCACAAACTTGTCCCTGACGGATAGCGGAGAATAAGGCAACCAATCCTAAAGCAATACCTGCACCAAGAACTGCTGATGCCTGGATAGCTGTAATTTCAGGAGTCAAAATGCTGAAGATAGTCTGAAACATGAAATAACCGGCAAAACCATAAAGCCCCTGTGTACCCGGAAGGGCTGTCAATACCAGGAAGTTACCGAATGCACTATCATTCTTCTTCAATGCTCCGATGGCAGCATTACCTGCAATAGTTACTCCGTAAGCACTACCGATGCCAGACAAACCAACCATAATCGCGATGCCAATGTAGGCGATAAACAAATTCATTTCCATAATCTTATTCTATTTTTTATTGTTTAATTCTTAAAATATTAATTCTCTATTTCTAATTTTTAATCTTCAGTTTTTTCAATTTCTGAACGGTTTGTACTCTTTACCGCCTCCTTCATATCCGGAGTTCTTGAAGAACTCAACGAACGTCAGACGCATTGGGTGAACCATTGCACCCAGCACATTCATGAAAATATTGATTGCATGACCGATCACGAAAATCAGCACCATTACAATCGGGCCTGCTATTACATTATCCGGACTCATACCTACTGCCAGACTGTTGAACACTCCCGCCAGAATACCTCCGGAAAGTCCGAGGGCAAACAGACGAACGTAGGACAAAACATCTCCAAGCAAACCAGTAACCATGTTGTATGAATCCCACAATCCCAATCCGATATTCAGGAATATGTTCTTTCCCGGACTGTTATAAAGGAAAATCATAGCAGCTGAAACACCCAGGATTATCAAGTGCACCGTGCTTCCCATCGGCATTACGTCCGGTAACAAAGCTGAAACTGCCATTGAAACCAGCAGGATGATCCATCCGATAGTTGCCACTGCATATTTGAAACCAAACTGAATCGTCTGATTCACAGCTTTCAGCACCATACCGAATAAAATCTGGATAGCTCCCAATATCAACGATAATTGGAACATATCATTATTATCCATCATGACAGCATGTTTCAAACGTTGAACAATCGGCCAATCCAAATTGTAAATATTCGCTCCGAAGAACGTACCAGTCAGCAAACCGCAGAAGAACGTTGATACCGCCAATACCTGTATCAATGAGATGATTGACTTCATTGACGGGGTTACTTTCTTCGCCATCAACCGATAGGCCGTAGCTCCCAGGAACAGGAACAAACCATATCCGGAATCTCCCAGACAAAGTCCGAAAAAGACCATAAAGAATGGAGCAAAGAACGGCGTCAAGTCCAACTCATTATACTTCGGAAGCATATACAGCTTACAGATCGGTTCGAACCAAGCAAAGAATCCTTTATTATTCAATCGAATAGGAACATTATCGCCCGGCATCGGATCGGTAATCTCATAATATACATGTGCGTCATTCAGATAGGCCTCTATCTCCACTTGGCTGAATGCAGGCGCCCATCCTTCAATCAACATCAGTTTGTCACCGGCAGTCTGTTCGGAACTTAACACAACTTTAGAAAATTCAATCTGGCTTTGCAACTCTTTCAGAGCAGCCTTCAATGAAGGAATATCCGTTTCGGAAAGCGCAACCAGTTTCTTTTCATTCTCTTCAACTGCCTGTTCTGTTGTATTGTAAAGCGTTTCAAGATGTGCCAAAGAGTATGCAGGTAATTTAGCCTGCTCCACATCCAAGTCCACTTCCTCTCCGCCTTTCGTTACAGTCACGAAGAATACTTTAGAAGAAATGCGGTTCACAATCATTGCATTGTATTCCGTTTCCCACTCTTCTTTGTAATTTCCTTCCGAACAGCTATAGAAACCGATTACATAACCGGCATCTTTCAGCTTCTGAACATTTGCCGGTTCAAAGTTGCCCCAGGCTTCCAGAGCTTCTTTTTCTTTGGCATAGCTTTGCAACTGCTGCGACAACTTTCCATGCTCTGTCTGTAAAGCATCCACTTCGTCCAGCACTTGCATTCCACGGGCAGCCGTTCCTCCTTCCGTAGCAATCACGGCATTCTTTTCATGCTTCTGGTTCTGAAGCAACTTCAAGGTAGCCGCCAAACGGTTGGAAAGACGAATATTATCCTGCAACTCCGTGTTATCGGCAGCCCCCTGTTGTTTCTCCACAATGTGGACTACCCCAAGTTCCCGCAGACTGTTCAGGAATTCTTCATATTCTTTGTGATACACCAGAAAGGTGAGTTTCTTCATTTTTGTAATCATGCCTCTACCTCCTTCCTTTTTTCTTGATGGGACTTCATGATCTTTTGCGAAGATTTCGACAGGTTTTCTTCATCTTCCATAAATCGCTTGATCTTTCGCAATGCATCCTGATAGCCCGGTATCTGCACCTTCTCAAAAAGGTTCACCTTTTGAGTGGTCTTTTTCCTTGCATGTTCTAACAAGTTCAGCTTGGCGAGCATAAATTCACGTTCAATTGCCGTATGAGCCAGCTCTTCCAACAGGTGGATACCGTCGGCATACCACTTGGGAGCATTAAACATACTGTACGGACGTATCTCGAATTCTACATTCTCGAGCAACGGTACGCGCACACCCGCAATCTTTTTCACGCCAAGATGAACATCATTCACCTTTATTAATGAAGCGTCAAACTCATTCCAAAGGGCGAACATGGCTTCATAGGCTTGAATTTGTTGTTCGAGCCTATCCTCCAGATCGGCAGCTTCCGTTTTACAGCGTTTCACTTCCATGCGGAGGGCGCTTTCCTTATTCTTAATGATAGGAAGCGTACGCACCCGCACTTTCAGTTGCTTTTCGAGCTGCTGAAGAGAGGTTTTGTTATATTGAAACTTTATAGCCATCTCGTTGATTTACTAATTTAACGATTTACAATCAGGCGATTGAAATTACTTCTTATAAACATAAATAATCCACAAATTTCAACCGTAAATGGTAAATCGTCTAATCGTCTAATTATTTTGTTTTGGCCAGTATTGATCCACCAAGTCTTTCTTGATATTCACTTCTTCCGGACGGAAGTATTTACCGAACAAGCCCCAGGCAACGTCCAGCATTTCAGTTGTATCAAGGTTAACATCAATAGCCAATAACTGATTGGAATAGTCCTTCGCAAAAGCCAACGTACGTTCGTCGTAGTTTGTCAGGTCGAAACCATTTTCCATCTTCGTCTTAGCGTTAGCGGCATCGGCATAAAGACGTACGGCAGCATTCATCACCTGCGGATGGTCTTTACGCGTCTTCTTACCGGTAACCAGCTGTTTCAAACGAGACAACGAACGGAACGGGTCAACAATAACCTTACCAATATCACTATCACGACGCAGGAACAACTGACCTTCTGTGATGTAACCCGTGTTATCAGGCACAGCGTGAGTAATATCTCCACCGGACAAAGTAGTCACCGCAATAATTGTGATTGAACCACCGGAAGGGAACTGCACCGCCTTTTCGTAAATCTTCGCCAAGTCCGAGTAAAGTGATCCCGGCATAGAGTCTTTAGACGGAATCTGGTCCATACGGTTGGATACGATTGCCAACGCATCGGCATAGCTCGTCATATCGGTCAACAGTACCAGCACTTTCTCATTATTATTTACTGCAAAATATTCAGCAGCAGTCAGTGCCATATCCGGAATCAGCAAACGTTCTACCGGCGGGTTTTCGGTCGTATTCATGAAACTCACGATACGGTCGAGCGCACCGGCATTAGAGAACACATTCTTAAAATACAGGTAGTCATCATTCGTCATACCCATACCGCCGAGGATAATCTTATCCGTTTCAGCACGTAAGGCCACGTTTGCCATTACCTGGTTGAACGGTTGGTCCGGGTCGGCAAAGAACGGAATCTTCTGACCGGATACCAATGTATTGTTCAAGTCGATACCGGCAATACCCGTTGCAATCAGTTCCGACGGTTGTTTACGCCGAACCGGATTCACAGACGGACCACCAATTTCCACTTCCTGTCCTTCAATGTCCGGACCTCCATCAATCGGGTCACCGAAAGCATTGAAGAAACGTCCGGCCAGCTGCTCACTCACTTTCAATGTAGGCGATTTACCGAGAAATACTACTTCGGCATTGGTCGGAATACCTTCCGTACCTTCAAATACCTGCAAAGTGACATCGTCACCGGCAATCTTTACCACCTGTGCCAGTTTACCGTCCACGGTGGCAAGCTCATCATACCCTACTCCTGTCGCTTTCAACGAACAAGTAGCCTTGGTAATCTGAGTAATCTTGGTATATATCTTTTGAAAAGCTTTTGTTGCCATCTTACTTATTTACGATTTAACAATTTACGATTTACGATTGAAGTTTCCTCTCTTCAATCAATTCCTTCAGTTGTTTCTGGAATCCTTCATACTGTTCTGATTTGAACTTCGAATAGTTCATCTGCTTACAGATATTAATCATCTTCTTGAAGTAGTCCATTACTTCGTTGAAGTTATCAAATTCAAATTCCGTATGACAGATGTCGATTATCATATTCAGAATGTCTTCCTGACGTTCCATCGGAGTTACCGCGTCAATTTCGTCAAAAGCATCCTGTTGCAGGATTACAAAGTCAATCAATTCAGATTTCCAGAAGATCACGTGATATTCTACCGGCACACCATCGTCACCGAGGATATTGATCTGTTCGGCAATTTCCTTACCACGCTGTAAACGGGTCTTAAGTTCATTTATCTTTCCGATCCATTCATCATTGATATGACCTTTGATATACTCTTCAAATTCCGGATATTCGATATATTTTGAATAAGAATCAATCGGATTCACAGCCGGATAACGTTTCTTATCGGCACGGTCCTGTTCCAATGCATAGAAACAACGGGCTACCTTTTTCGTATTTTCAGTTACCGGCTCCTTCAAGTTACCACCGGCAGGAGATACCGTACCGATAAATGTAATAGAACCTGTTTCGTCATTGCTCAGTTTTACATATCCCGCACGACCGTAGAAGTTAGAGATAATAGCCGAAATATCCATCGGGAAAGCATCTGGTCCAGGCAACTCTTCCATACGGTTGGACATCTCACGCAAAGCCTGTGCCCAGCGGGAAGTAGAGTCAGCCATCAACAAGACTTTCAATCCCATTGAACGGTAATATTCCGCCAGTGTCATCGCTGTATATACAGATGCTTCACGGGCAGCAACCGGCATGTTGGAAGTATTGGCAATAATAATAGTACGCTCCATCAACTTACGTCCTGTGTGCGGGTCTACCAGTTCGGGGAACTCGGTAAAGATTTCCACCACCTCATTCGCACGTTCACCGCAAGCTGCAATGATAACGATATCCGCTTCCGCCTGCTTAGAAATAGCATGCTGAAGCACCGTTTTACCTGTACCGAACGGACCGGGAATAAATCCCGTACCACCTTCCACAATCGGATTCAGCGTATCAATCACACGTACACCAGTCTCCAACAATTTGAAAGGACGCGGTTTTTCCTTATAATTCGTCATCGCACGTTTTACGGGCCATCTCTGAATCATAGTTACAGGAATATCATTACCTTCTTCGTCTGTCAGAATTGCGATGGTATCTTCTATCTTATAATCACCTTCCGGCATGATTGTTTTTACGGTAGCCGTTCCCTTCATAGTGAACGGGGCCATTATTTTCAACGGCTGAAAGTTTTCATCCACCTGTCCCAACCATGCAGAAGCCTGCACTTTGTCACCTACATTCACCAATGGTACGAAATGCCATATACGCTCTTTATCCAACGGATACGTATATTGTCCTCTCTTCAGGAAAACTCCGTCCATCTTGTCGAGGTCATTTTGCAAACCATCATAGTTTTTCGATAACATACCCGGACCTAATGTCACCTCAAGCATGTGTCCTGTAAATTCGGCTTCGGCGCCCACTTTCAGTCCACGGGTACTTTCAAACACCTGGACATATACATGTGAACCTACAACCTTAATCACCTCCGCCATCAACTTATCGCCACCGGTCGAGATATAACAAATCTCATTTTGAGCTACCGGTCCGTCAACGACGAGGGTCACCATGTTGGCAATAACGCCACTAACAGTTCCTTTTGTTGCCATATATTTTTTTTATTTTATTATCTGAATTCTGCAGGAATCTGCACTTCGTTCTTCAGCGATTCAATAATGCTTCTGAACAACTGATTACCTCTTTCCTTATCCAGTGAAATCCACCTTTCAATCATTTCCAACTTCAGCAGGAAAGCAAAAATACGCTCAATAGTGAAATAGTCGAAGAAAATAGCATCCTCCATCCAGTTCCACCGCAAGGCATCCAACTTCTTCTCACGCTCCACCAGTTCTGTAATCTCACTGATTTTCACTAACGATTCAAAAACATCCACTTCACCGGGCAGTCCGAAATCGCGGGCACTTGATGTACGCAATGCTTCGCATACTTCCGTATTTCCCACAACATTGGAAGCAATATCCCACTTGAATTTACGGCTGGTAAATGCAACAAGAATATTATTGATGTTCAGATTGAATTCAAACCAGGCAGAAACAAACTTATTTCCACACTTCATGGCATACTCATAATACAAAGCAGCCAGATGATCTTCGTGCAAAGTCGTACTTTCAGCCGGAGTATTCAAATAATCAGTTATAAAAGTGGAGAGATAAACCGGAAATTCTTTAGGACTGATTTCTCCGCCTTCTCTCAGAATAGAAATATATTCTGTGAGCTCTTCAGCAGAGTAGTTTCCCCGTTTGTCGATTTCCGCTTCTTTATCTTTGAGAAGTTTCAGCACATTTGCATTATCAAACTTCAGATAAAACAAGTCGATCAACTTCCGGTCTGAAGCAGACAATCCATTGTAGATTTCAGTTTTAAAATCGGCTACTGTATAGCTCAGCTTACTGTCTTCCAGTGAAAGTTCCGGCAAACCTGCTACCAAGTAATAGTACTTACTACTCATAGTCGCTTTTTTTAAAATAGCATTTCTACTAATTGAGGACGCAAGAACGCTTTGAAGTAATTCATGAATTCTTCTTCTCCGAAGTTCACCTTATACGAACCGTCCGCCGGAGAAACGGTAAACAGAGTCTTGATACCATTTACTTGCTGGATAGTCACTCCCTTGTCTAATAAAGCTTTTGCATGAGCTGCAAAATACTTTTTCAGTGATTCCGCATCGGCTGTTGAGATGACGATAGGTTCGTCTATGCTCCATTTGGATGCCAATGCTACGATAAACGCGTTCAGATAATCTTTATCCTGAGCGAAATCTTTCACGGAAGCGGTTATCAACTTGTCAGTTACCATTGTAGCGACTTCAGATTTGAGCGCATTCACAGCCTGACCGGCAAATAGTTTTAACTCTGATTTAGTATTTTCTGCTAACTCATCAGCAGATTTACGAGAGGAGTTTACAATTGATTCTGCCTCTTTACGGGCATCCTCAATGATTTTCTTAGCTTCTTCCTGAGCATTCGCGATAAGTCTTTGCGCTTCCTCGTTTCCTTTTTCCACGCCTTCACGATAAATCTTATCGGTCAACTCTTGAATTTTGTTTTCCATATTAACAGGAGTATTTAGTATTATTACTATATTAACTATGTGTCCTTTCTCAGATTCTCGCCAAATTTACAAAAATCAATTTGATAAAAAAGAGAAAGAAGAAAAGAAAAAAGATTCGTTTGCAAAAAAATCACAGACCTACACCTATTTTGTTCCACTTTTGCCCTTTTCCTATTACTAAATGACACATTTCCGGATTTTTCAAACCGGAAAACAAATATAAGGAATCCAAAAGATATTTGAAAACAAATATATATTGAAAGCGACAAACAGGATATTAATACAAGATTAAATAACAAAAGCTATTGGTAATCACATTTGGCATTAGTGAATACTGTTATCCTATTTGCGGAAGAAGAGAAGAGATTATCTTTTATCCGTCCTTAAAAACAGCCCCTCTTGATTCATTGTTGGATCTTTTTGCAAAGTACCAAACAAGAGAAAGCCCCTTGATTCGTTGTTGAATCAAGGGGCTTCTCTAAAAACGGCGGCTACCTACTCTCCCACTGTTACGCA
>OBYF01000081.1_pt1 | contig 85241 bp, 114 predicted proteins | sample 1495471 | NCBI WGS metagenome assembly OBYF01 (sample SAMEA2580185, study PRJEB22360) | human gut metagenome | biome: human gut; feature: human-associated habitat; material: faeces | place: Denmark | collected 2008/2010
TAACATTTATATAATCTTAAACTCATTTTTTATTTCATTTAAATTTTTCCACAGTTACTATACTTTATTTTTTAATAGGAATTATTGTACTATTTCATCTATATTGGTCAAATTCAACTATTTATGCCATTTACATTCAAAATTAAGAATAGATACTGGCATTCCTATAAACTGTACATCAAATTTCAAACTAGGTTCCACCTTCGAACTCGCATTATGTATTCTAAAACTAAGTTGCCATCCATTATCTAAATACATTTCTACCGTATTAGTACTATTTGGTTTAAACTCTAGTGCAATTAATCTTGTTGGTAATTCTATTACTGGAACAGAAATTTCTGATTTTTTGTTTTTAGCTGGCTTATTTAGTGTATCATGCATATTAAACGTATGAATTAAAGTAAGACGTTTATTGTCATAACTTACAATCTTATAATAATCTTTTATACCAATTAAATATTCTACCATTTTTCTAGGCATATTTTGATCACTTTTATATGAACGTTTAATTTCATCCATAAATGCTTGTAATAATGGAATATATACACTTTGTTCTTTGTCTTTAATATCTGTCCATTTTGCATTTTTTCCTTTTTCTTCTTTTAGTTTATCAAAAATAGGTCTGACAGACTTCCAATACGAATCGCTGCATGGTATTTCAAACCATTCCTTACCAAAATCTAATCTATGACTTAAACGGCTATGTTTTATAGCTTCATGATTATGCTTTATACTTAATCCAATCTCCCATTCTATATCTTCTCTTTTTATAACAATGTCTCTCACATCTCCTTTTACACCTTTACCATCTTTCTGAAATTCAAATAAGAGCTCATCGTTATCATCTTCTCCTAATCTAGGTTCTAATTCCATAATCATATCAATTGCAGCTTCCGCAGATGTCATAAAAGTTTCTTTCATTTCATCGTCCATAATCGACCATGACTTTTTATTTGTAACTAAACTTGAATTCTCAACTATCCTTGTTTTTCTTAAAGCACGTACCGTATCATATAAAGTTTGCATCCACGCGTATTCATATGCACGCCCTTGATCATTACTTTTTGCTCTTGCTTTTCTCTTTGTAATCTTCTTTGCATCTATTATTTCTTCATCAGCAATCACTGATTCACCATCGCCCTCTAAATATTTTTTAATTGCTATCGCTATTTCGTATGCTAAATTTACTGGAACTGCATTTCCTATCATTTTATAAGCTGTATTTGTATTTTCATAAATAAATTTAAAATCATCCGGAAATCCTTGTACTCGGGCAATTTCTCTTATACTCATTCGACGATATAAATCTTCTTTTCCTTCTACAAATCTACAATCATTTTTCCCTACTTTTACCATTTTAGGTGCTTGTGGATGTAACTGACATTGTCTTCCTGATGCCTGAACTGTATAAGCCTGTTCGTCCCATGCCTTCACTCGATTTCGACTCATATATATTGGCGAAAAAGCACCTGTAAAATATTCATTATTATTAATTGCTTCTGGATTATGATGATTTTTTGGTCCAGCTGGAACTGCCGTATCTTTCAAATCCCAAATAATATCTTTAAGTGTGATTTTTTTGTTATCATCTTTTGTCGATCCCTTTGGAAAACGAAAATCAATACCTAAATCTTTTCTAAATCCAATATAAAAAACTCTTTTTCTTTCCTCCGCTACTCCATAATCTTTTGCATTTACTAATGAAAAAGAAACATCATAACCTACTTCATCAAATATTTCTAATATATTTTGGACTGCAATAGAATGCCTATTAGCTAACATTCCACTTACATTTTCTGCCAAAAAAAATTTAGGTTTAAATTCTTTTAAAATTCTTATGTAATCGTAAAAAAGTTGCCCCCTTTCATCTTTTATACCTTTAAGTGCACCAGCCTCTGACCATGATTGACATGGTGGACCACCAATAATTCCATCTATTTCTTCTGAAATATAACACTCTATATCTTCTTTTTCTATTTTTCGAATATCATTTTCTATTAAATGTGTTCTAGGATGATTTTTCTTATATGTCGCCCAAATAGTTTTATCAAATTCATTCGCAACTGGTATATTAAATCCAGCTTTTTCAAATCCTAAATCAAGCCCTCCGCAACCACTAAACAAACTAATTATATTCATGAATTACAACTCCTTTTTAATCAAACAACAATATATCAACTTTTTGCTTTAATCTCGAACATTTGTTCTAATCCATAGTATAATCTAATTTATTGAATTTTTCAACTATAAATTAACTAATTAAACTATCAATAAAAAAAGCACATATCCTTTCAGATATGTGCCTCAAGAACCTATTAATCCCAATCACAAAATCAGAATCTTAAAGCCTTAATTATTTCAACTGTGCAGCAACCTCAGCCGCAAAGTCTTCTTCTTTCTTTTCAATACCTTCACCAGTTTCAAAACGAACGAATCCTTTGATTGTAACATTAGCTCCGTTTGCTTTAGCAACCTGTTCTACGTATTTTCCAACTGCCTGTTTTCCGTCTTCAGCTTTAACATAAGCCTGATCTAACAGACATACTTCTTTTAATTCTTTGTTCAGACGTCCAACGATCATCTTTTCGATGATGTTTTCTGGTTTGTCTGGGTTTTCGTTCATAGCCTGAACTTTTAAGATTTCTGTTTCATGCTCGATGTAATCTTTAGAAACTTCATCTCTGCTTGTGTATTTTGGAGAAATAGCTGCAACCTGCATTGCTACGTTTTTAGCCATCTCTTTGATCTCGTCGTTAACTACGTCTGTAGCAACTTCTACTAATACACCAATCTTACCACCAGCGTGGATGTAAGATGCAACAAATCCGTCTGCTGCAGATACTTTAGCGAATCTACGGATGTTTAAGTTTTCTCCGATAACGGCGATCTTACCATCTAATGCTTCTTTTACAGTTTTTCCAGCTTCTGCTTTAGATTCTTCTGCTAAGAATCCTTCGATATCAGCTGCTTTTGTTGTAAGAGCCTGATCAGCTACTTCTGCTACATATGTTCTGAATGTATCATTCTTAGCTACGAAGTCTGTTTCAGAGTTAACTTCAACGATTGCTGCTTCTTTTGCATCTTCAGATACTGCTACTGCAACAAGTCCTTCAGCTGCGATACGTCCAGCTTTCTTTGCTGCTTTTGCAAGACCGTTTTCTCTTAAAAATTCAACTGCTGCGTCCATGTCTCCGTCTGTGTTTGTAAGAGCTTTCTTACAATCCATCATTCCGGCACCAGTCATTTCTCTTAATTCTTTTACCATTGCTGCTGTGATAGCCATGATTCTTTTTCCTCCTAAATTGAAAGTGTGAATAAATTATTCAGCGTCTTCTGCAACTTCTTCAGAGTCTGCATCGATTCCCTGGTTTGCTTCGATAACTGCATCAGCCATAGCAGATGTGATCAGTTTTACTGCACGGATCGCATCATCGTTTCCTGGGATGATATAATCTAATTCTTCAGGATCGCTGTTTGTATCTGCGATTCCAACAAGAGGAATTCCTAAAGTATGTGCTTCCTGTACACAGATGCTTTCTTTCTTAGGGTCTACAACGAAGATCATGTCTGGAAGTCCACCCATTTCTTCGATTCCACCTAAGTTCTTCTGTAATTTGTCTTTTTCTTTGTTAAGTTCTAAAACTTCTCTCTTTGGAAGTACGTCAAATGTTCCGTCTTCTTCCATCTCTTTGATCTTTTTCAGTCTAGCGATTCTAGATTCGATTGTCTTGAAGTTAGTCATCATTCCACCTAACCATCTCTGGTTTACGTAGAACATTCCGCAACGTTCTGCTTCAGCCTGAATAGAATCCTGAGCCTGTTTCTTTGTTCCTACGAACAGAATCTTTCCACCCTGTGCTACACAATCTTTTACTGCGTTGTAAGCATCGTCAACCATTCCTACAGATTTCTGTAAGTCGATGATATGGATACCATTACGCTCTGTGTAGATGTATGGTGCCATTTTAGGGTTCCATCTTCTTGTCTGATGTCCGAAATGTACACCTGCTTCAAGTAACTGTTTCATTGAAATAACGCTCATTTTAAATCTCCTTTAGTTTTTGCTTCCGCTATTTTCATCGTTCTGACAAACCTCTTGGGCACTTACCAGAATTCCAATAGCGTGTTTATTTTTACCTATGACAGTATATCAAACCTTGTCCTTCTTTGCAAGAACTTTTTCTTTAATTATAAAAGAATTAATCAAGCTTTGTGATCTCGTCAAATATAAAGTCATTCACTACCTTAATATATGTTCCCTTCATACCAGAGGATCTTGTCTCAACAACTCCGGCACTTTCTAGTTTCCTTAGTGCGTTTACGACAACAGATCTTGTGATCCCGAATCTATCTGCGATCTTACTTGCAACTAAGACTCCTTCATTACCTTCTAATTCTTCTAAGATATGGATCACTGCTTTGTGTTCTGTGAAGGATAACGTACTGATCGCGGAATCAACGATTCCTTTCTTTCTTCGTTCCTGTTCCACTTCTTCGCTTACAGATCTTAACATTTCAAGTCCGACAACGGTTGTTCCATATTCCGCTAAGATAATATCATCAATGGAATAATTTTCTCTCTGGCGGTACATAAATAATGTTCCGAATCTCTCTCCTGCGATATCGATCGGTGCGATGATCGCATAGTAATCATCAACGTCTGACTCAAATCCCAGTGTGGAAAGGCTGACATTTTCATTGGTGGAAAGAATCGTTAATAGTCTTTCATTTAATGAAAAATCAACATAATCTTTGACATTTCCTGAGATCAGCTGATGAAGCACTTCGATGTGGTCTGCTTCATTTTTACCTAAGATCTTTCCTTTTTTACTGATGACAAGGACGTTTGAATTCATTACTTCTGTCAGAACTTTACAGATATCGTTAAATACAACTTTCTGTGAATTGTTATTATGAAGTAATTTATTGATCTTTCTTGTTTTATCTAGTAATTGTATACTACTCATCTATATTTTTTCTCCTTATTTTGACACTGACTCCCCAGAAGTCTCTTTCTCTTTTGCATCTTCTGGCATGCTGCATACGAATCCACATTCCTTGCTAGAGCATACAAGCTTCTTACCTTTTTCGATCATATAGCTTCCGCATTTTTCACATTTGACTGTGGATGGTTTCTGCCATGACATAAATTCACATTCCGGATTATTTTCACATCCGTAATATTTTCTTCCTTTTTTCGTTTTCTTTAAGACAACTTCTCCGCCGCACATTGGGCATGGGATTCCGACTTTTTCAAAATGTGGTTTTGTATTTCTGCATTCTGGGAATCCAGGGCATGCAAGGAATTTCCCATATGGTCCGTACTTCACGACCATATTTCTTCCACATTCATCGCAGATAACGTCTGTGACTTCGTCTTCGATCTTGATCTTCTCTAATTCTTTTTCTGCATTCTTCACTGCGATCTCAAAGTCTGGGTAGAAGTTTTCAATGACGGATTTCCAATGGACTTTACCTTCTTCTACCATATCAAGCAGACCTTCCATCATCGCTGTAAAGTTCACATCGACAATACTTGCAAATGCTTTCTTCATCATGTTGTTGACTGCTTCTCCAAGCTCTGTGACGTATAAGTTCTTCTTTTCTTTGACAACATAACGTCTTGCTGTGATCGTTGAGATCGTTGGTGCGTAAGTACTTGGTCGTCCGATTCCAAACTCTTCTAGTGTCTTAACTAAAGATGCTTCTGTATAATGAGCTGGTGGCTGTGTAAAATGCTGTTTTGGCTCTAAATCATTCAATGTAAGTTTGGTATCTTCATCGATGGATTTTAACATTACATTTCCTTCGGATTTCTCATTGTTAATGTTATATACAGATAGGAATCCATCGAAGGCGATCTTGCTTGCGGATGCATTAAAACGATAATCTCCGGCAGCGATCTTTACAGATGTATTCTCGTATTTGGCTGGTGCCATACGGCTTGCCATGAAACGGTTCCAGATCAGCTGGTATAAACGGAACTGATCTCTTGATAGTTCGTCTTTGATGCTTGCTGGTGAGTTTGTCATGTAGGTTGGTCGGATGGCTTCATGTGCATCCTGTACTTTCTTGTCGTCTTTCTTGGCAACAGTTCCTGCTCCAACGAACTCGGCTCCATAAGCTTCCTTGATATATTCTTTCGCTGCGGCATCGGCTTCTACAGAGATACGTGTGGAGTCTGTACGTAAATATGTGATCAGACCGACGGTTCCCTGTCCTTTGATATTGACACCTTCATATAACTGCTGTGCGATACGCATCGTTTTCTGTGGTGCGAAGTTTAACTTGCTGGATGCATCCTGCTGAAGAGTACTTGTCGTAAATGGAAGTGGGCTCTTCTTTAATCGTTCTGTGACTTTCACTCCTTCGACGGTAAATTCTTTTCCTTTTAAATAGGATAAGATCTCATTCATCTCTTCTTCGCTGTGGATCTCGATCTTCTGTTCTTTATTGCCGATCAGTTTGGCTTCTAATGGCTTTTTGCTTCCTTTGACATCTAATAAGGCTTCTAAGGACCAGTATTCCTGTGGAATAAACAGGTTGATCTCTTCTTCTCTGTCACAGATCAGGCGTAGAGCTACGGACTGAACTCGTCCAGCACTTAAACCTCGTTTGATCTTTGCCCAGAGGATCGGACTGATCTGGTATCCTACGATTCGGTCCAGAACACGTCTTGCCTGCTGTGCATCGACTAAATTCATATCGATGTCTCTTGCGTGTTTGATGGAGTCTTTGACAGCTGTTTTTGTGATCTCATTAAATGTGATTCGGCTGTAGTTTTTGTTCTCCAGTTTTAATGCGTAATATAAATGCCATGAGATGGCTTCTCCTTCACGGTCCGGGTCAGTCGCGAGGTATACTTTGTCTGCTTTTTTTACCGCTTTACGAAGAGCTGCTAATACTTCACCCTTCCCACGGATCGTAATGTACTTTGGTTCAAAGTCATTCTCGATATCTATTCCTAAGGTACTCTTTGGCAGATCGCGAACATGCCCGTTGGACGCGATCACTTCGTAATTCCTGCCCAGGAACTTTTTGATTGTTTTGGCTTTCGCCGGTGATTCGACGATAACTAGATATTTTGGCATATAGTATTACCCCTTGTTTACATTTTTTTGATATATAAGTTCTGATGGATCTGTTTAATATATCCTTTCGCTTCTAATTGAAATAAAGCTTGGATCACTTCTTCATAAGAATCTTGGGATGTACTTAAGATCTCATCAATATATTTCGGTTTCAAACTCAACATATCATACACCCTTTTTTCTGCCTTTGCAAGAGATTTTGCACTATGCTTTGGAAATTTTCGTGAAAATCCCGTGAATTCTGAAAATTCTGTTAAAATATCGTCGACATTTTCAACTAATTTTGCTCCTTGTTTGATCAATCCATGACACCCTTGACAATGTTTGTCTGTGATCATTCCGGGAACCGCGAACACTTCTTTGTTCTGATCAAGCCCGCAATCCGCCGTGATCAGCGATCCGCTCCTTGCTCTGGCTTCTGTGACGAGGATTCCATCACTTAATCCACTGATGATTCGGTTCCTTTCTGGAAAATGCCATTTGAGCGGTTCACTGCCTGGCGGATACTCAGAAATAACTGTCTGATTCGCATACATGTCATAAAATAACTGAAAATTTTCTTTTGGGTAAATGAGATCGATCCCACATCCTAAAACCCCAACAGCCTGTCCTTTTTTGTCGATTATTTCACGGTGAACCGTCCCATCTACGCCCCTTGCGAGTCCACTTACAATCTGTACGCCTTGCTGAGCCAGCTCTTTTGCGAACTTTTTTGAGATTTCGAATCCATAAGTTGTCGGATATCTTGATCCAACGATCGCTATTGACAGTTCTTTTTCTTCATATGGCTGACCTTTTTGAAAAATCCCATACGGAGCATCGTAGATCTTCCTCAATCGATTCGGGTAAGCAGCTTCTTTTTGAATGATAAAACGAATATTTTCACGATACAAGGCTTCATAGCCTTTCTTGATCGCTGTTTCATCTCTTGAATGAACGAAACGATCGTATTCAAGTTGTGTCATGTGTTGTTTTAAGATTGCTGGGTTGATCTTATAGAGTTCTTTTGGATGAATGAAGATATCCATCAATTCTTTTTGCTTCTTGATCGGCAATCGGACTTTGCCGCATAGCCAGTACCAATATAATTTATCTTCCATATTCAAGCACCTCTTTGATAAATCCTGTATTTCTGAAGGTCATGGCTTCCATCAGGTGGATCGGTTTGATCTCTGATTCATTTTCCATAAGCATGATCGTCAGGGCTACTTTTAAAATCTTATCCATTCCTCGCCTTGTGATCTTGCCAGATCGATAGGCGATATCTAAAATCTCTTTGCATTCTTTGGATAAATGAAGGAGCTTGTTTAACTGTATGTGGCTTAAATGGCTGGTATCACTGCATTGATAGTTTTTTAATAACTTTTTTTCTCTTTGGATGGTTGTTTCGATGCGTTCTTTGATCTGATTGGATGTTTCTTGACTCTCTTTTTGTATCTTCTGTGTGTCAGCCTCTTTTTTACTTAGACATAGGACCATGTCAAAACGGTCTAAGATCGGACCGGACAATTTCTTTAGATAACGCTTTTTTTCATGATAAGTACATCGGCAGATCCCATCTTCCAATCCATAACCGCAAGGACATGGATTCATAGTGGCGATCAGTTGAAAGTCTGCCGGAAACTTGTGGTAGATCCCATTTCTGGTGATATCGATCGTTCCATCTTCCAATGGCTGTCTGAGTGCCTCGATACATTCTGTTTTAAATTCCATAAATTCGTCCAGAAATAAAATGCCATGATGTGCTAATGTGATCTCTCCTGCCGTCGGCGTCTTGCCGCCTCCAAGGAATGCGGCTTTCGGGATCATTGGATGTGGCTGGCGAAATGGTCTGGTATCATCTTCTAAATACCGTGGAATTCCAGTGGCATCATAGATTGCCTGAACTTCCATCTTCTCTTCTTTTGATAGTTGTGGAAGAATGGTCGGGATCCTTCTGGCTGCCATTGTTTTTCCTGAACCTGGGGAACCAATGATCAATAGATGATGTCTTCCAGTGACCGCGATCTCCATCGCTCTTTTTAAATGTTGTTGTCCGATGATGTCACTGAAGTCTTCTTCTGACTCTTCCTTTTGATAAGTTGTTGCACTTCTGCAACTTTTTTGATGATATGTTCCATGAAAATAGTCCAGGACATCCTGTAAACTGTCCATAAATACCACTTCAATATCTTCAATCCCTCTTAGAGAATTCTCATCTTCACTTGCCGCAAAGAACTTGTGAATTCCTTGTTTTCTTGCTTCTAAAACGATCGGAAGGCAGTTTCCTACACCTCTGATCTTGCCGTTTAGTCCTAATTCCCCCATGATACAGATGTCATCTAACTTGCTTGCATCGATTAAATTCAGGCATCCTAAAAAGGCCACGGCGATCGGGAAATCAAACGCGGTTCCGTTCTTTCTTATATTGGCTGGGGATAAATTAACGGTGATCTTCATCGACGGTAAGGGATGGCCGATGGAGCGCAGTGCTGATGCAACCCGCTCTTTTGCTTCCATAGATTCTTTAGAAAGATAGCCTACCATTGTAAAATATGGCAGGCCGTTTCTGATCTCTACTTCTACGTGGATGAGCTTTCCGCTCACTCCACTGACGATTCCTGTGATTACTTCCTGATAAATAATACTCAACTCCTTCTCTTCTCAAAAAGGAAGCTGGTTTCAAAATGATATGGTTAGTTTATCACAAAAGTAATATTTTTACAATCTTGTTTATTCAAAACAATTGTGATTATTTTAATAATTTCTTTAATTCACTCATAAATGTGTTCACATCTTTGAATTCACGGTAAATGGCTGCAAATCTTACGTATGCAACTTCATTTAAATCCTTTAATTTGTCCATGACCATCTCTCCGATCACAGATGTTTCAACTTCTCTTGTTCCCATGTTATAGATCTTTGTCTCGATCTCATCGATCGCTGCTTCGATCTGCCCCATGGATACTGGGAGTTTGTGACAGGATTGTACGATTCCATTCCGGATCTTGTTTCGATCGTAGAGTTGTCGTGTCTTGTCTTTCTTGATGACACTCAACGGTTCTGTCTCTATCTTCTCATAAGTTGTAAAACGTTTTCCGCATTCGTCACATTGTCTTCTTCTACGGATCGCATTGTTGTCTTCTGCCGGTCTGGAATCTACGACTCTGGAATTCTCACTTCCACAATATGGGCATCTCATCTTCTTGTACCTCCGTGTTTTTACTGCTTGAAGTATATCATTTTTTTTGTAGAAAAGAAAGCTTTTCTTTTATTTCAGGCATTCTTTTTCGTTGATATCGACTAGAATCGTATCTCTGCCGATCCTTACAATGCATTTGTAGGGGATTTTGTAAACTTTATTCTTGCCAACGCATATGAGCATCTTCGTTGTTTTGGGAACGATCAGATAACAGATCTTACCCGTATGGATTTCAAATTCGAGGTCTAGGACAAAGCCTAAACATTCTCCTGTATTACAATTGATCACATCTTTTTGCCGAAGTTCGAGAAATTTCATGTCAGGAATCCTTTTTCTTCCTATTATAATAGTATTCTTTTTTTCCATGAATAGAAGCAGAAAAAAGCAGGAGATTCTGATCTCTCGAATCTCCTGCTTCTTTATTATTATAATGATATAAAGAAAGATTAAGCTTCTTTCTTTGGTGCTGGTTTCTTAGGAACTAATTTCTTTCCTGTAATGATTCCTTTTGGACATTTACCTGCACATAATCCACAACCTACACATTTATCATAATCGATCTGTGCGATGTTGTTTTCAACTTTGATCGCTCCAAGTTTACATACTTTTTCGCATGCTTTACATCCGATACATCCTGCTTTACATACAGACATAACGTTTTTACCGAATTCTTTAGAGCTGCACTGTACTCTTGTTTTCTTGTTTTCTGGTACAAGGTCGATCAATGCTTTTGGACATGTTTCTGCGCATTTTCCACATCCTACACATGCTTCTTCATCGATGTGAGCGATTCCGTTCACGATAGAGATCGCATTTTCTGGACATACTGCTGCACAGCTTCCAAATCCCATACATCCAAATTCGCATCCTTTTGGTCCTGCACCTGGTACGTTCATCGCTTCGATACAGCTCTGAACTCCTGAGTACTGGTATTTGTCAGATGCTTTTTCGCAAGTTCCGGCACATTTTACGAATGCGACTTTCTTCACGAATTCTCCTGCTTCTACACCCATGATCGCACTGATCTTCTCAGCTGCAGCTGCTCCACCAACTGGACAGCCGTTCACTGGTGCTTCTCCATTTGCGATTGCTTTTGCAAGTCCATCACAACCTGCGTATCCACAACCACCACAGTTATTTCCTGGAAGTTCTGCACGGATGGCTACTTCCTTCTCGTCTACAGGAACTTTAAATTTCTCTGAGGCAATTCCCAGTAAGATTGCGATAAGCAGACCGGTTCCTCCGACAACAACCATGGCAAGTAAAATTGCTGATATATTCATCTTCTTTACCTCCTAAATAAGTCCTGAGAATCCGAAGAATGCGATTGCCATTAATCCTGCTGTTAACAGTGTGATAGGCATTCCTTTGAAAGATTCTGGGATGTTGTTGTATTCCATCTTTTCACGGATACCAGCAAGGATAACGATAGCAATTAGGAATCCTAAAGAGATACCGATACCATTGACTACGCTGGCGATGAAACTATAGTCGTTCTGTACGTTTGTTAATGCTGTACCAAGAACTGCACAGTTTGTTGTGATCAGTGGAAGGAATACTCCCAGAGATTCATATAATGCTGGCATAGATTTCTTTAATACCATTTCTACGAACTGTACTAATGCTGCGATTACCAGGATAAATACGATCGTATTTAAGTATGTTAAATCTGTTGGTACTAATAAAAATGTATAAATTAAATTTGTAACTGCTGATGCGATAGTAATAACGAAGAGAACGGCTGCACCCATTCCGGCTGCTGTCTCAACTTTCTTAGAAACTCCAAGGAAAGGACATAAACCAAGGAACTGGCTTAATACGACGTTATTTACCAGCGCTGAACCGATGGCAATTAACAGTAAACTTTTCATCTTAATCCTCCTTATTTGTCATCTACAGTTGTATCAAAAAAGCTTCTGGAACCGCAAGCGCTGTTTCCGCAGTGAGCACAATCTCCGCATCCACCGCTCTGTACTTCTCCGGCTTTTTTAGGTTTTTTGCTCTTAACTTTATTCTGGATCGCTACTAGGCATGCAAGTACGAAGAATGCTCCAGGTGCCAGGATAAAGATTGTGATTGGTTCGTATGCAGATGGCATTACCTGCATTCCGAAGATCTGACCTGCTCCTAATAATTCACGGAATGCTCCTAAAATTGTTAAGGCTACAGTAAATCCAAGTCCCATTCCAAGTCCGTCAAAGAAGGAGTTAATCGGTCCGTTCTTTGCTGCAAAGGATTCTGCACGTCCAAGGATGATACAGTTTACTACGATCAGTGGGATGTATAATCCTAATGCGTCGTTAACTGCTGGAACATATCCCTGTAATAGGAACTGTACGATTGTTACCAGAGATGCGATAACTACGATATATCCTGGAATACGTACACGATCAGGGATGACATTTCTTAATGCTGAAATGATCATGTTAGAAAACATTAATACGGCTGTTGTTGAAAGTCCCATTCCTGCACCGTTGATCGCAGATGTTGTTACTGCTAATGTAGGACACATACCTAACATTAAGACGAAGGTAGGGTTTTCTTTTACGATACCATTAATCAATCGTTCCATTGGATTTGGTTTCATGTTTAATTACCTCCCTTCAGGCTCTTTGAATATGCAACACAGCTGTTAACTGCACTTGTGACAGCACGGCTTGTGATCGTTGCACCACTGATGGCATCTACTTTAGAATCATCGTTCTTACCAGATCCATCTTTTACAACTTCAAATTTGTCTGCTTTTTTGTTTTTAAAGTTACTCTTGAATTCTGGTTCTTTGGCTTTCATACCTAAACCAGCTGTTTCGCTGATGGATAATGTTTCATAACCATTGACTGTTCCATCATCTCTAACACCTACAGATAAAGATACATCTCCACCGTATCCTTCTGGGTTTGTTACAGAGAATACGTATCCAAGTTCTTTTCCGTTTTTGTCAACTGCTTTTACAACTTCAGAAATCGTGTTCTGTCCAAGATCATTTTTCTTTAAGACAGCTGCTACGTCTTTCTGGTCTAATTTTACTGTATCGAATTTCGCTGCATCTTTGAATACAGCTTTGTAAGCTTCCTGTTTTGTCTTTTCTTCCTGTGCGGCGATCGGTGCTTTTGTTACATTATATACGATACCTAAAAGGAGTCCTGCAATTAATGTGATCACACATAATTTGATACAATCCATTACGAGATTCTTATTCATTGCTCTTACCTCCTTTTTTTACGATTCCAAATGGAGTTGGTACTGTCACTCTCTCGATCAGTGGAACTAATAAGTTTGCAATGATGATTGAGTAAGATACACCTTCTGCCATTGGTCCGAACAGACGGAATAATCCAGTTAAAATACCAAGAACGATCGCATAGATGATCTTTCCGTTCTTTGTAATTGGAGATGTTACGTAGTCTGTTGCCATGAAGATCGCACCTAACATTAATCCACCACTGAAGATCTGTGCTGCCATGTAAGATAGATCAAATCCATGACCACCGAAGATCAGTACGAAGATTGCTACAACTGCAACATAAACACATGGGATGATCGGAGAGATGACTTTCTTAAATACTAAGTATGCTCCACCGATGATCAGTAATAATGCAGATGTTTCACCAATTGTTCCAGGAACGAATCCTAAGAATGATTTCATAACATCTACGCTTTTTCCCTGTTCCATAACAGCAAGTGGTGTTGCTGTTGTTACACCATCATATGTAAATGTTGTCATTCTTGCTGCAAATGAGATCATTAAGAAACATCTTGCACCAAGGGCTGGGTTCATAAAGTTCTGTCCCAATCCACCGAACACCTGTTTTACAACGATGATCGCGAAGATTCCACCAAGGATTGGCATCCAGAATGGTGCTCCTGATGGTAAGTTTAATGCAAGTAACAGTCCGGTCAATGCCGCACTTAAGTCACCTACAGTGATTGGCTGTTTCATAAGTTTCTGGTAAATATACTCAACGACAACACAGGTAGCAACAGAAATTGCAACTGTCAGTGCCGCAGATGCTCCAAAGATATAGATACCAAAAATTGTAGCGGGTAGTAATGCGATGATAACATCTAACATAATCTTTTGTGTTGAGCCGTTATCTCTTACATGAGGGTTGGCTGACACATGATATAATGTTTCGCTCATATGTATCTCTCCTTTATTTCTTTCTACGGTTAGCTAATACCTGTTTACGACCTGTCTTCATGGACTGTGCAAGGTTACGTTTTGCTGGACATACAAATGAACAAGATCCACACTCAACGCATTCTGCTCCATAAAGTTTCTCAAACTCGTCAAACTGATTATGATCTGCTAATACAGATAATTTTGCTGGCATCAGCTTCTGTGGACAGACGCTTACACATCTTCCACAACGAATACAATTGCTTGGTTGGTTCGCAGCAACTTCATCTTTTGTGAATGCTAAGAAGCATGAGAATGTTTTGACAGCTGGTACATCTGTTGTAAACATTGCCATACCCATCATAGGTCCACCAGAAATGATCTTCTCAGGCTGTGTCTTAAATCCACCGGCTGCTTCGATCAGTTCCTGTACGTTTGTTCCTGTACGTACTTTAAAGTTGCTTGGATTCTTGATCGCATCTCCAGTAACTGTCACAACACGTTCGTATAATGGTTTACCATCTTTGACAGCTTCTTTGATCGCTACGATCGTAGCTACGTTATCTACGATACATCCTGCATCTGCTGGTAACATGCTGGAGTTGATGCTTCTTCCTGTTGTTGCATAAATCAAAGAACGTTCTGCACCCTGTGGGTATTTTGTCTTTAATGTAGCAACGCTGATTCTTGCATCACCTTTTACTAATGCTTCTACTTTAGCAATTGCATCTTTTTTATTATCTTCAATACCAATGATACCTTTTGCTTTTGGGAACATATCAAGTACGATATTTAATCCTTCAATTAAAAGTTCTGGTGTCTCCATTAAGATGCGGTAGTCACCTGTGATATAAGGTTCACACTCCGCTCCATTTACGATGATATATTCGATCGCATCTGGATCTTTTGGCGCTAATTTCACATGTGTTGGGAATCCGGCTCCACCAAGTCCTACGATTCCAGCTTCTTTGATCGCTGCTAAAACATCATCTTTAGACATCTGATCATAAGGTTTTGCCTCAAAGGCAGCCTCTTTGAATTCTCCATCATTCTCAATTACGATAGAGTTAACTTTTGCTCCGGCTGGAGTCATTCTTGGCTCGATCGCCTTTACAGTTCCTGAAACAGAGCTGAAAATATTCGCGGATACAAATCCTCCAGCTTCTGCCACCTTCTGGCCTACTAACACCTGGTCTCCCTTGCTAACGATTGGCTGTGCAGGAGCACCGATGTGCTGACCTAAAGGTAAAACAACATCTCCTTTTGGCAGGTATTCGGTGATTGGTGAATTCTTTGCAAATTCTTTACCATCTGCCGGATGAACACCGCCGCTAAATGTAAACAATGCCATTTTAAGCCTTCCTTTCTTCTTTACATTTTTTTCCATTGCGAAAAAAAAGAGTTCTCATAAAATGAAAACTCCTTTGAACACAAGACTTATAATACCATAGTCTTTTTTATTTTTCAATGTTTTTTTAACAATTTCTTTGCATTTGCATACAAAATTCTATGTTTTACTTATTTCAGTGTAAATATGGTAATAAAAGCTTATTTTTAAACTTATACACGTATTTTTTAAATTTCAAGATAGTAAATTAAGAGTATCAATGTACACGTATCAATGTATAGTACACATAAGTTTTCATAAATTTTCATAAAAAAATCTTTTTTGGTGTAAAAAATGGTGTAAAAACATTAACAATAAAAAATAATTATACACATTTAGAAAGCGAAGATAAGTTGTTCAGTCGATTTAAAAATTCAATGTTTTTCATACTAAGCAATGATGATTCGTTGTTATTAAAGACATTAATCTCACTCATTGCGTTCTTAGATTCTTCTTCTATAACGTGATTGTAATATTCTAATGTCATTTTTAATGAAGAGTGTCCCATCCAATTTTGCAGTATTTTAGGGTTTAGACCAAGTCTAAACATTCTTTTTGCCATGATAGTACATCCTGTATGTCGTAGTACATGACATGCCAAATGAGGAATCTGAAGATCGTTATTGGAATTATAATCAGATGTTAGTCTTTTAAGTACAATACCCAAATTCGTTGGTTGTTGAGGGGTTCCTCTGTTTGTTACAAAAACAAAATCATGATAACCGTCTATGGAAACATTGGAATGTATTCCACGAGCACGCTGAATACCTTTTTGCGTCACAAAAGCTTGATAAGCCTCATCAGTTAATGGAATTGTTCTAATTCCTTTCTTTGATTTAGTTGGGCAAGTATATAAGACGCTTTTACCATTCTCATTTTTCCGTTGTATCTGATGATCTATTTTTATAATTTTACGTTCTAAATCAACATCGTTCCATGTTAATCCACATAATTCTCCTGCACGGATCATAGTTTCTGTAAATATAACTACTAATGGATGCCACTTATAATAAATTGGATGATCCTTCATATATTTACCCAATTCTTCTAATTGCTGAGATGATAAAATAACTTTTTCTTCTACGTCACTAGGAAAATCTTTTAGAACGTCTTTCGTTGGATTAAAACGGATCATCTGGTCTTCAAGTGCTAAATCAAATGCTTGATGCAGTACCTTGTGAACGCTTGTATGAATGGAAGAGTTTTTAAGAGTTTTAGATAACTCAGCATAAAATAAAAGAATATCCTTTTTCTTTACGTCTTTTATTTTCTTTGAAGCCAACCAGCTATCTTTGATATGTGCATTGTAAGTTCTCTCATCTGATGCCAATGTATTAATAGCAAGTTTATTGATATTTTTATGAATTTCTAAATTCAGTCTTACTAATTGATCAACAGTATAGTTTGTAGATAATTTGATATTATCTAATTTATCTCGTTCAATTTTAGAAGCTTTCTCTCTTAGTTCAGACAATGTTTTTGCATAAACACTCTTCCGATTTTTACACTCATCCATGTAACGATACATATAAGTACCGTCTTTTCTTTCACTTTCTCCTTTTCTTAATACTCTGCCTCTACTATCCTTTCTACTTTGTTTTTTCGTTTTTGCCATAGTTTCTCCTTTAATAAAGGAGTTTTAATACTATATATTGATTATAACACATACTAAAACTCCTTACAATTTAAGGTTTACAGATATCTTTTGTTTTCAAGATATTGTTCGAATTGTTTACGTTTAATTAAACGTCTTGTTCCAATTTCAAGCACGAAATTTACAGTTGGATTATCTGCTAATTCCCGTAATTTTGCAGCTCCTATGTGAAAATAAACAGAAGCCTCATCAATAGTTAAGTTGGCTCGCTCCCAAATTGGAATCTGTGGTTTTTCTTTTTTCGTCATATGCGATAATCTCCAATCATTAAATAAGGATTTAATCTACTTTATTCTGCCCTTCAATATGTTCTACAAGTTCTTCGAAATATGGTACATTGTCTAACATCCACTGGCAGAAGATTCTCCAATCCTTTACTGGATGTGTCTTTCGTGAAAAATACATATTTAAAAGCACTTCGTAAGTAAGAGAAAGATTTGCTGTGATATTATATCCCATAGGTAGCATTTCAAGAATTGCATTCCAAATATTTTTATCCTTTGTTGCATTGTACTCATCTTTAAGTTCATTTAGTAACTGAATAGTATTTTCTGTATGTTGTTTAACTTTGTAACCAAGTGTGTTTTCAATGTCTGAAGTATTACTTTCATCATGGCTTGATAATGAGAATTTCTCAATTACAACATCAATACCTTCATGAGAAAAACTATCTAAGTCAAACTCTTTTTTATGAATTGTGTGCATCTTAGAGCAACTACATCTTGTTGTTCCAACTTTATATGTATCTGCCTGCGCCCACCATGTGTGATGAGATGTAATTCGTAATCCAACTGGCAGTGATCGTAAGGCTTTTCTGTGATCCTTTCCTGCTCTTGCAAGTCTTTTAAATAAACCTAAATCCTTCTCTCCCATACAAAAACATGGATGCCAGATTTCTACGTTTCTTTCTTTATCATATTCTGTTGTATGTCCAATGTAGCTATCACTTAAATGCCAACTATCGTATGCGTTTCTAGCTCCTTCAATAGCAAACATCCACTGATCTGGACTTGGGAATACTGGGTGTTCAATTTTAATCATATATAATTCCTCCTACTTTAAATATGAAGAGAATACCAATTTCTCTTTGTCTTTATCATCAACTGTTACATATCCGTGGACATTAGGCGGATGCCCTGACCAACTGATATAGATTTTATAGTAATATCTCGTACAATCAACATATTTACGTGTCACAATACAGACATATCCTTTATTCATGAAGTCTTCTAATACTGCAATACAAGAATCAAGTGACTTGTCAGTATCGCAAGACATTGATTGTGTCTTACGGTATGTTTCTGTTCTACCATTCATCTGTGCAGTTTCCCATATATCATTTACTAAGTCGTCATATAAGTCATCAAATATTTTACTTAATTGTGCATTAGACTGCTGCTGTGAATACTCTTTCATATCCACAGCATTGATTAATCCTTTTGTTTGTGCAAAATAATTCATTTATTTACCTGTACTTCCAATTCCGCCAGTTCTTTCCTCAGTAACTTCTTCTCTATCAGCAACCCCATAGAGAGTAAATACACCTTGACAAAACGCTTCTCCTTTTTTAATTTTTAATGTATTTGGACTACAATTCTTAATTTTTACAAAGATATGACCTTCGTTATCTGCAAAATAATAATCTTCATCAATAACGCCCGTTCCATTGCCAATCCATGCATCAGCTTTAATGCCAAGGCTACTTCTAATAAAAATAAACAATGTCCATCCTCTGAGGATCTTACATCTCATTCCTGTTGGAATAATGATTGCATCTCCTGATCTTACAACAAAATCCGCTGGTGCAATAAAGTCATGTCCTGCTGATCCCTTTGTTGCTCTGGCAGGATATTTTAAACTACCATAAATTGATTCTTCTGGATATTTGTGAAATTTCTCTTCCCAGTCCTGTATGAACTGGTCAAACGATACTTTCTCAAACTCTGCAACTTTCATTAATCCGCTTTCTGTTAATAATCCCATATATGTATTTCCTTTCCATTTTCTTTGTGCAATTTTCACAAAATTCAATATTTCGTTATCATGTTATGTAAACTATCGTTTACAAAGCATCAGAGGTAATCCGACTTCGTTATAATAAGAATCCTCAAAAGTCATTTCTGGTTCGTCTTTGTACTGTTCTTTTAATTTTTCAACCAACAGATCTTTCTGTTTTTTCACTTCATCTTCAGTGCCATGCACAATTAAAGTCACATTGCCGTCATATACACCGTCATTAAATGTTTCAACTTCAATCATGTATAACTGACGATCTGTGTTAAGACTTGACTTTTTAGCTGCCAGATATAGATAATCTTTTGGCAATTTATATTTCTTGAGTAGCTTGTCCACATCTTTAATGAAATCAAGTTTGTGTTTCACTTCTTTAATCTGCTTCTCTAAGTCTGTGTTTCCTACGTTTCTTTTATCGTTTTCAGTCATCATTACATTATTTGTACTCATAGTAAATTCTCCTTGCGTAGTTCATTTTCTGTGTATCGGCAATATTCATCCCATAATCCTTTAGCATGAATATAATTTTTGCCTTTCAATCCCATCTTCTTCTGTTCTGCTTTCAAGTCTTGGAATGTAAACTTGCGTGAGCATATCTTTTCTTTTAAGAATCTAGTTGCAATCTGCCCTACCTTATACATGTCCTCACGCTTCAAATTTGCAGTTAATTTCTTGTAGGTACTCAATTCATCATCTGGAATTTTATAAGGTGTTTTTGGCAAATTTTTCAGTGAAAAAGGTGAGATATATTTGCAAGTTCCATCATCACGGATTCTACTCTTCTGCGCCTTCAGCAACTCGGCAACAGTATCCAGATGTTTCACATCAAATCTAAACAACACTTCTTTATCAGTTTCTTCTATACAATAAGGAATATCTTCGTCTATCTCTCGAATTGCCTTTATAATGTTGTGCCCTCTTATTAATGAGGGGATATAAGCTACAAGGGTATATTCGCCTCTATGCTTGCCTTTGCCATAGTAATATATCTGATTACCAAATGAGCATTTTATGTACAAATCATCAAAGCTAGAATCAATAGATCCTTCATCAGTTCTAGGGAAATCATTGGTATCCATGTTATATGCTGCTACAACACGATACTTCCCAAAATATTCTTTACGCTGTAAGAAATTAGCCGTTGTAATTCACTCCTTATTTAGTTGATTTTGATTTAGTTGTCTTAGGTGTAATACCTGTTGGCGGTGCATCATTTGTCTTTTTGTATACGTCACGCACCATCTTCTGAATAGTTCGCAGACTCAAACCATATGAGAGCTGTAATTCAATAACCGCTTTGGAAAGCTGTTCCATTATTCTTCGTCCTCCTCGCCTGTAATAATGTCATCATTATCTTCATCAGACTTATCGTCTAATTTATCGATCTCATCATCAAGTTCTTCTCGTTCCTGTTCGAGAAATTCAATCTTTGCTTCATTATCATCAATCAGTTCTTGAAGCCTAGCAATGTCAAGCTTGCGAATAAGGAATCCGCCTGCAACCATAGCGCCAAGAAATGCGCCAATTGCAACAGTCCCAACATTGCAAAGTATAAACTGCCATAAATGTAATTTAATCATCTGTATCCTCCTCTTCATCATCTGGGTAATTTTGTAATTCGAACTCTTCCTCTAACTCAAACTGCTCAGAATCGTAATAACAAGGATTGTTTAACTGAGCGTCTGGGTGAGGTGGGTTATATTTAGGATTCATCGTCACATCCTCGATTTTCAAGGATTTCTGTGCGTACGTTTTCATCTTTCCTTTTTGACGCTATCAAGTCAGCGATATGCATATCCCATAAGTTATGGTATTTTTTTGCTCCAAATCGTTTAGCCCATTTTGTTTCTGTTTTAGTATTGTTGGGTTTCCACTGGAACGGCAGCATATGGTAGTTGATATAGAAAGCAATGTCTCCTATATTGTGATTCACAAATAAAGAATGCTGATTTGCAACCTCATAGACCAACATCATATATGCACCAATATTTTCATGTCCGTAATAATGCGCCACACCATTTTCGTCGAATGTTTGGGTGTATAATTTGCCCATATCATGATATTTAGTTGCTATAATCATTTCGTAGTCTTTATTTTTATGTAAGCCATGATTTTTTGCAAAATAGTAAGCATCTGTCATATGTTTACCAAGAGACTCTAAATGATATGGATTCTTCTGGTCGAAATCATTATATATTTCTGAAACCCATGTGCTTTCAAGTCTATAGTTATACTTGTCTTTATTGTGAATTTGATCAACAAATTTAATCTCATCCCAACCTTCTTCGGCAAATGGAATCTGAAACTTTCGTGCCTGTTTATCAATTACATAATCTGGTACTGGATGTTCTCTGTCAATGTTATCTCTTTTACATTCACCAATTGGTTTTACGATAACAACACAGATTTTCTCACAATCAATTCCTTTAATAATATTGAGAATGGCTCGTCTGGATTTCATAGTAATGTTCGTTGCTTCTGCAAATACGTCCATACCATTTTTAAGGTTACTTCGAATTAAATTATGGAATTTCTGAAATACAGCACCATTCATAGACTGATCTTCAACAGAACCACAAATTTCTTTTCTCAGATTGTCAGTAGACAAAATTACTGCATCACTCTTTTCTCTGACCTCTATCTGATCTTTTATATATTGTGACTTACCAGATGCTGATAAGCCACACAATAGTGTAAGTCTTGGTTTTCTTTCGCTCATAATTCTCCTTTCGTGTGATAAAATTCGAGTTTTATGTAAAAAATCAATCGTCAAAAATCCTTTATTTTACTGGTGTTTTAGCAGATACTCTCTGCTGACATTTTTGAAACTTTGCTGTCCGTCAAGACTTCTGTATACAAATCCTTCTCTTTTAACTTTTGGATTGATAATACTGAATCCATCAGCCTGAAGCTTAATCTCTTCCATTGTATCTGGCGTTTTGTAGTGTTCATTGATAATTGGCACATGTTCTAAGTTATTATCATCACAGAATTTTGCCATTTCCTGTGTACCTTTACGAATTCCTTCAACTACCAAATTGAATACGAATAAACGATTCTCTTTAAATTTGTAAGGATTTCCCTGTACACTACCTGTACCTTCACCCTGTAAAACAACACGGTCATAGTTATTTGCAATGGCATAATCAATTAAAATCTTTTCAATATTATATTTGTCGGCAAGTTCCCAGTAGATATTGGAGTCATGATAACATTCCTGATCTCTGTCAGCCTGTCGGACATTTCTACTACATACAACAAACTCGAATTTGTTTTTGCCACGTTTCATCCGATCAACGGCATATGTGCAAGATGTTCCATCAATTTTTTCTGTCTGAACCCACTCCTCATTAGACTCAAGATAGAATGGGCAATTTTCAATTCGGTTTTCATCTGTCTTCACAATCCATGATGGGAACTGTTTAGGATTATCTTTTTTCTTACCAAAGAACAAGAATAAAAGTTTCCTACCAATGTCGTATCTCATGATTTTTCTGATGATTGGTTTTGAGAAAAATTCTTTATGTCTTGCAGCCATAGCTTTATATTTAGCGTTTGGATCTACTTTATTCGATTTTCTCTTACGATCTTCTTCGGAAGAATATGTAATTCTTAATTCCTTTGTAACATCATCACCAAGTTTTCTGTCAGATAATTCTGGGAATAATGTAAGTGGTAATGCTAACCCTTGACTAAAACATTTAAATTTTCCGAGTTTCATTGTTTTGACCTTATAATGCTTCTTCTCTAGAAAAGCAAATCTCTCATCATCTGCTGGGCATTTGCTGTCAATTTCAACAAATACAGCTTTGTCCCCAACTTTAAATTCATCAATTTTTGCGATTAATACCCAACCAAGAACGCCAATTAGTTCGATATTATCTGCACCATCAATTGGTTTAATCCATGCAATTTCTTCAATATGTGCTAATGCTCTTTCTTTTGCCAAGTTTCTTATCTCTCCTTTTCTTATTTCAAAGTCAAATTTTATTCCTCTTGTTTCTTTTTGCTATAATCACAGTCAATCGTAAATTTAATCCGCTTGATTATAGGTAGACTCTCGTATTCAATAACGTCTCTTGTTATTGAACCGTTATACTTTTCAGAATCCTGTGTGTATGTTGACAACATATCTAACGTAACAGCTGCCATCTCCGCACATCTATGACAAACATCTACGTCAATAGACTCAATCATTGACTGATCAGGGCTATTGGCTCCAAGGCATTCAACTTTTGGTATTGTTAATTTATGATGTTTATCGGTACACTCTTTATGGCAGAAATCACAGTAATATTTTGTTTCTGTTTTCTTCATTTACTGTACCTCTTTATAATTAAGTATCATTGTATTATCTATATCTGGTCGAGTGACACAACATATCAACGGATCTTTCTTAAAAGCAGGATCAGATAAATCAATTTCTACGGTCTGTCTAATATCTACTCTACGCCTACATGCATTTGACAAAAATGTACACGTTTGAGCATTAATCCTAGCACACTTAGCACATAGATTTAATTCATGGATTGCTATCAAATTATCATCTGGATTTTCTGGAGCAAATCTGCTTGTATATCCATCTGTTTGTTTAAATGGTAAAGTAACGTCATAGTGTTCATCAGTACATTCATTGCCACAAAAGTCACAATAATATTCTTCAATCGTCTTTGCTGTCTTCACATTTTCTCCTTTCTGTGCTATAATAAATTTGCACATGAATCAAAAGTTATTTGAGAACGATGTAATTTTGTATACGAGATACCACTTTTAACTGAGGTGGTATCTTTTTTGTATACAAAACATTTATTTTATGAATCCTGTTTCACTGGAATCCATTCAGTAACTGGAACCATTTTCTCTACTTTCTTAACCTCATATGGCTGATCATCAATTCCATTTTCTTGATATTCTGTCAGCGCTTTAAACCAATCAATCGCAAAATACTTATCTCGAATTTTAATAATGCTTGTCATTGACTTAACCCATCTCAGGTCATCTCTTGAAATTTCATCCACATGCATGTCTCGATAATCATAAATTAGTTGTTCGATTTCGTCGGTATCAAGATGCTTACCTTCACTAATTCTGTCATAGACACTATCAAGAAAATCATCTTTCTGGCTTGTTTTATTTGTAATCATTCTTTCGTCTCTTTTTATCAAATAATTATGGTCGAGCCATTTCTTTAATTTATCATTTGCGTTCATGATTTTACTTTCTCTACTAATGCGTTTGATTTAAGTGTGCATACTGGGCAAACATAATTCTTGTCGCCGTTATAATCTACATCAATTGTTCCATCTGTATCAACGTAACAAACCATATAGTTAGACGTAGAATCAGGGGTTAATAACCAATGACAACCTGTTATATGCGCAATATAATCTCTATATAGCCTATATTCGTCTAAAGTAAGCAATGAAATTTTCTCGAATAACGTGCCATATGTTGTACCATCTAGCGCCATTAAATTTCTTTCTGTCAGCATTATTTTGCTTTCATCACAGAAATAATCTTCAATCTCAGATTTTAATGTGTTCTGTAAATTCAAACGCAGATTGCTATAACGCCAATTATTTGTACTCACATCGAATTCTGGAGCAACATCCATGAAATCTTTTGTGATTATAAAGCAACCATTAGATTTCTCACGATGTTCTAGTAGAATCCATTCTCTATCAGCAATTTTAAATACACTTCCTGGCTTTAATCTGCCTACTTCTACTTTTGAATTTACTTCGGTAAACCTCACAATATCATTTACATCATTTGAAGAATCATTTTCTTCCGATTTCATCATATCTTTATCTTCAATTACTTTTACGACCGCCTTGGCAATGTCATAAATATCTTCTTTATCTAATGTCAAGCTTTCTCTCCTTTACAAATTCTCTGTATTTCTTTGTATACTCATAAGAATCTTTAAAAATATTACAGATACCGTTATACATTCTTGGCTCAAATTGTTTTACAATATCAAGTTCGTTTTGATAATCTTTACAAAATGGACATCCGCAACAGCCTGTCCTTTTTAATCCATATCGTTCATAACAATCCGAATGTCTAATCTTAAAATATGCACAATATTCTGATTTGTCGCTATCCAAATACCAAAAGATTGGTCTGTATTGATCACACTGCCCGACTTTTTCATCAAAACAGCTTTTATATCTTGATGCCCTTACTCCGCCTTCGGCTTTCCGAACACCTATAATACTTAGATCGTATCCATTGTCTTTTATTGCTTTATGAGATACATCTTTCTTAGCATAGTTGCAACACTTCCCAGAAATCTTAAATTGCGGTGGGTTCTGGACTATAAATTCTTTTAAAAATCTGTTATAGTTAATGTTAAAACTACTCAATCTTTTGCCATTATTTAACGTACCGTGTGAATCACACCACCACATAAGAGCAGATTTGCACTTCGGATACTTCTGATATAAATCATCAAATGGTTTGTCTTCCCATTGGAATCCGTGGCTTTGCAATCTATACATCATTTCGCTGACATGCTTAGACATGAATGGTTGTCCATAAATCTTACATGATAATGGAATTGCTTTAATTGCTTTCTGTTGGATAATCTCAATATCATATTTATTTTCAAGATATTTAAGATGGTCTTTAGTTGCTTGATACTCTAAACCAGTGTCAAACCACATGTAATCAACCTTGTTATGTATATCACATTTCCAGATCATGTCTAACATTACATCACTGTCAGCTCCGCCAGAAATTGAGCATAAAATCTTTTTATAATCAGTTCTGTTTATAATTGACCATGCCCGAATCATGTTGTCACAAATTGTCTTGTTTGCAGGGCATGTATCTAATAATTCATCAATATTCTTAGGTTTCTTAACCAAATGTACTTCCTCACGAAAATTTATTTCGTTTTCCGTGAGGTAAAGCCATACTTGGTGAGTGTCTTTTTACACCACTATCACATTCCTTTTTCGATATAATCTAGCCAACGATCCGCTGAATTATATCTTCGTGGAAACCTTTATGTCCTAAAGGTAATTAGTACAGATGGTTGAAGTCTAACCAATCGGCAGCACAGCGTCTCCGATATATTGCATATCCAATATTTTGCAATCTTTCATTGGATGATCTGGATTCTCATTATTGTAATCTCTTACAAACATATCGAGCCAAAAATCAGAATATTCGTTATCATCTTTTGAGTTGAATACCGCATATCTGTATGCATTTTTATAGTTTCCCTTTGCTGTAAAATATGCTAGTTTGATTTGATATACTGGCAATTCTATTCTTGTTTTGATAAAGTTCTTTGGGTGTGTATCACGTAGTTTAGATCGTAATTCTTCATCAAAAATTTCAACTGTATCAATTCCTGTTCTGATAGCGCATTCGTCAAAAAATCGGTTAGGATGCACTGTTTTCACCACCTTTCTGATGTTTGACTTTACAATATAATTTTATGACCACACTGCGGACAGTGAATGAATTCCACATACCCACTACAATAGCTGTATCCGACAAGTTCAGATTTAATATCTGATTCATCAAATCTCAACACAGCGCCACATCCATTGCATTTAACTTTTCGTTTAGTGCCATCTTTTAAAATTTTAATCATTTTCATCTACCTCAACTTCTACTGGATGTTTGCACTGTGGACAGATTATATAGTTTGGTGGGTATACTGGTTTGAGAGTTCTGAAATCAATCGTTCGCTTTGGCTTATCTTTAATATCATTTTTCTCATAACTCAACTCTGCACCACAATTTTCACAAGTGCATTGTTTTCGTGTTCCTCTTTCTAAAATTTCAATCATTGGTCTCTCCTTTCCTTGATTTTCTTCATTTTTCTCAAATTTCCTAAAATCGCATCGACCAAAACCCTTGTAAAATAAGGGTTTTTTGACGGTCAATTTTGCAATAAAATATTTCTTTTATGTCATGTGACTATAACTATTTCAAGGATGTAAAAAATTGCTTATTATATCTTGATCCGCCATACAAAGGCACAAGCAATTACGCTAAAAGTTGTATGGATTATGATCATTTTTATGATTTTTGTCACGACATTGCGCAAAATAACCTTGTTATCATTAGCGAATACGATATGCCAAATGACGAATTTAAATGCATTTGGCAAAAAGAACGTACAGTGTGCCAAGATGCCAACCGAATAAATGGACAAAAGGCAACTGAAAAATTATTTATTCCCAATTTATGATTATTTACATAAAAGAAATATTCTTTAATGAAATCGCTTGTTTTCGTAAATTAATCACTCTCTCATAATACATATTTCTTTTTCCAGTCTTAACTTGTCCGAACCCGCCATTGAAGTATTTCCCTCCAAAGCTTGCACAGTATCCAATCAAAGCAGTGTATTCTTTAGAATATTTATCTCCTCCTGCTTTTCGATTTTCTCTAACTTCAACATAATGTTCCTTCGAACAAATTTCTGGAGCAATTGGAATCGTTGGATTTTCTTGAACGTATTTCAATAATGCAATCAATTCATCATTAATGTCTGCGCCAATTTTGTTTTTACATTGAATCTTATCAATAATATTGGCTCCGCCAACAAATGGCTCTATGTATGTTTCAATATTGTTATCATCAATATATTTCTGAATAATCGGTACAATATATTTTGCAATTCTATTTTTACTTCCTTGATATACTATTTGTCTTTACCAGAAAGCCCATATGGTTTACAGTAGCTACACTCTCGTTTTCCTTTCTGGTTTATTATTTAATTAAAGTCATCAATTAGCAAATTCTCACAACTCCAAATTCGTATAATCCTACATCATCCTCAAGTGCAATAGTGTCATGTTCTGTCGTAGTAATAAATTCATTATCTATGCCAACAACTGGCATATGATCTGGATATTTACCCAGCTTTTTCTTAAGCTGTCCAACTGTTATATAATTTGGTTCTTCCATTACAATCTCACAACTTTCTTATCTGCTAACTCTTTTACTCTATCAGTCAAAGTTACTGCCATCACATGTGTTCCCATATAAGCATCAAGAGCTTCGCCAATTAAATTGTATCCTTCATCAATAAGAACATGATCATAATTCATTCCACGCTTGTTCTTACATTCTTCTACGGTCATAGGTACTGGAATAATTAAGTCAAGATCGTTTGCTTTGTTTAATAATAGCTTGATCTGTGAATGATTTTTTACAATAATCGGATACTGTGTTGTAGCACTCGTATAGAGTAATTGTGTAGTTTTGCCCGTTGCTCTGTCTTTAATAATCAGTGTTGTTTGTTTATTTGTCATAGCTAATCTCCTTCTATATAAAATATCTCTGAAGTTCATCTTTGAATCTTAGTGGACTATCAACAATGAGCCGTGAATACTGAAACTGTCTTAAAAAATTCATAACAGTTCTAACATCTGCACCGCTTAAAGGAATAAATTTTACATATTCAGGTCTCCCAGCAATACATACAACTGCCCACGAATGCTCTGAATCATGAAATCCAACGTCAACTGCTACATCTGTAATCTGGTTGTACATCTTCTTCATTTCTTCATTCTGCTTTGTTGAAATCTGACACTGACGAGCTGCCTCATTGCAATTGTTTTTGGCAAATCTTAATGTAGTGTTACTTTCATCAATTTCATTTTTTAAGGCATCAATATCTGGTTGTATGATTTCTAGCAACCATTTTCGAATTTTCTCTTTTAATTTCTGGAACAATTAACTCTCCTTTTATATTTCACACGATCCATTTAATCCATATGGTTCATAACACAAGCCACTTACCCAAACCCAGTTATCGTCTTTGTATATGAGGAATTCAACTGTTTCAAAATCACAATAACTGTCACTATCTTTGTCTTCACGAACTGCATATACAGTGATTGGTTTCTTAGGTGTTGGAGACCTGCCAATTTCTTGTATTTTAAACATCTGAATCCTCCCATACTACATTGACATTGAACCCTAATTCCTTTAAAACATCTGTAAAATCATCAACATCTAATTTATGGTTTTCTAACTTAGTCCCATTGACTTCAATAGATTGCCAATCATCGGATTTAGTAATCGTAATTGTATTTGGTTCTTTTACTTCTTTTTCTTCTTTGTATTCCTCTTTATACATGTCAAAGTCTTCGCATAAAGCACACTCAAAAGAAGTATACTTATTCGCACAACTTTGGCACTGTAAATATAAATTGTCTAAATCTTTATTCTTTTCGCCCATATTCCTCCTCGCAAATATCTACTATATGTTCACAAAGTTCTTTCGGATACATTGATCTCAATGTTGCATCTTTTAATGCTTGAGTTCCGTATTTATTAGAACCTCTTGGAGCAGGTGGATGACACGCTGCACCATTCTTGCATGGCGGTTTAAATTTTGGATTTGGATGATTAGTCCAAATATCCGTAGGTTTCATTCTACGTGTTTTCCAAGGCTCGTTTTGCATATATTGGCAATATGTAATAGTATATCTTGGAATATCTTGCATGAATTCCATTTTCCGTAAACCTGCTCTTGGGTTCTCCCAAAAATAAAACTTTGGTTTTAATTCTTTAACTAATTCCTTGACGTGAACATTCATATCATCACAAAACCTAGCATAATCACTAACTGGATCAAGATTCCCTGTTTCTGAGTTCTTCTTTCTATGATGTGAAATTGCAGCAATACTATACGAAGTACAGTCTGTGCCAATCCATATCACGTCTGGATGTCCAAATCTTTCAAGAATATCTTGTGTTGTTACTTTGCTTATGTCCGTATGCCATGAACTAGGAAATTTTTCGTCCCAGTCAATTGTGTAACATTCATGCCCTCTTGCTCTAAAAGCATTACTGATACATTCTGTACCACTAAATAATTCTAAAACTTTTATAATCTCTTACCGCAATAGCGGTGATCACCTTTAACTCCAGAGACTATAATTCCTTTCATTAAATATGTTTTTTATGTAGATCTACTTATATTAAATAATCACCAATATTTTTATAGTCTTAAATCACATAAGACTACCAGAGACTTATAAATCCAATTAAATATGTTTTACGAAAATCGGTTATATGACAACAATTTTAGTTGTACCGATAAAAAACATATTTGGATCAGATTACTCCTCAAACTTTAAATTTTTAAAGAAATATGTAATGACATTGATATTCCAGCCATCACCAAGCACATTTGCTGCTTCATTTCTTGTCAAACATTGTGTATATCCTGATGGAACACATTGACATCTTTCTAATTCTTCTTGATTCATATATCTAACTCCATCAAAAGCGTGTCCCGTATAATCATCAAGTTCACTGGCTTTAATTTTTCTTTTACCACCAGACAATCTTATATATTCATCAACACATTTTTGATAATGTTCCTTGTTCTTAAAAATTAATGTAGTAAATCCAGTTGAATAATATCTGTGAAACATTTTGCAAGGAGTTGAGTGCGGTCTGCTATCAACAACAACCAAACATCTAGCTTTGTCTCGATTACTCCACCCATCAGTTAAAATGTCATTCAATGAAACGTCAATTGGCTCAATGTCCTTATTTACACTGATGTTTGTCCAATAATACCGTTTTCTTAAAGCAGGAGAAACTTTTTCTGCATTAATTAGATATGGTTCGACTTCCATTAATTCACTAATAAAATCTCTATCATCTTTCTTCATAGAAGCTACATTCTCCATAAAGAAATATTTTGGATTCACTTCTTTTAAAATTCGATAACACTGCTTGAATAATCCAGATTTCTCGTCATTATCTAACCCAATTCTTCTATCTGTCTTGCAAGCAATTGAGAATGTCTGGCAGGGGCTGCCAAACATCACAATATCAATGTCTGTTTTATAGTCACCAGATTCTGTGTAAAGCACTCCATTTTTATATGTAACTTTATTTACATCACCAATATGTATTGTTTCTGGATAATTTTCTTTTGTAACTTTGATTGCAATATCTTTAATCTCTGCTGCAAAGTATTTGTTAACTTTAATTCCTGCTTTATCCAAAGCAATATGTCCACAAGACATTCCGTCACATAGACTTAATACGTTTATACCTGAAGTTTTGTTTTTATCTACGTTTCAATTTCTGTAGGTAAAACAATATAAAAACAAATACATAAGAAAGGTTTTATCAAGTAATCCTAGGTAAAACGCAGTGCGCTGCCTTGTAAATACAAGGTTTAAATGACAGAAAATAAAAACAAAATTTTAAAGTCATCATATGGAAGAAATAAGACATGTCTAATCTATAGATATTTCTCCTCGAATAGTCATCAGAAATGTAACTAGAGATGTTACATTGTTATATATTTATTAGTATTACGGCAATTCCTAAAACAAAGAATCCCATTAAGTATGCCAATACTGCTGATTTAAACCAGAAAGAGATGTGCTTATCAATCTCTTTCTTATGTTTGAAGAATAAAATATTACATATAGTTGCTGAAATGACACACCAGCCAATCAGTATCCATTCAATTATGCTCAGTACCATAATTATTACTTTGAATATTCCTCTACACCAACCTTCCTTAATATTTAATCAAAAATAAAAATCCAATTGAAATATACATGAAGCTCAAATACCAAGGCTACTGTGGAAATACACTGCACAACGGCTCGATAGATTTGTTTTTCACACTCAGTTCAATTGCAAGGATCAGACACACTATAAAACCTATAAGTCCGATTGTTCCGAGTGTTAATGCCAACTTTTCACAAATATTTAAGATCAATGTCATCTGCATGATTTTTCTCCTACTCTTCTAAATCTGTATTTCTGTTCCACATCAGGATATTTCTCGTGATCAACTTCACTCAGAAACATATCAACAGGTCTAGCATAGATGTTAAAATCTCCATACATTGCCTGATAGATTACCAGTTTCTCATCTGTTTCTGTATGAGTTGCAAGGTCAATCACTCTATAGAAATGTCCTTTGAAATGTTTGTAAATATCATCTTTCTTTGGTAAATCTCTGTTACTCATGAATATCTCCTTTCTAAAGTGTCTCCCACCATAGATCGTGTACTTTCTTATAGCCACCTCGACTTGACACATCTAATACTCTGCGAACTTTCTTGTTAGACAGTCTCTTATGAAATCTGTAATCATCCCAATTGCTGATATATAACCTTTTATAATAAGGTTTCTTACGAGGTATTTCATAGAATCCACAATAATACTTGTCTACATATTGCACAGGTTCAGGATACCCACCGATATTTTTAAGTCTCGCTAACCTTTGATGATAACTCTTCCTACGATTTCTTTTCTTTAACATTGTCTTACGATTCTGCTGAAATTTTGTAGGAACATATTGTAAAAAGTCTTTATCCTGTAGACAATCTTTTGATTTTGGCATAATTAGTACACTCCTTTCTATAGTGGGATAAAAGTGGAATTTTATTGCTATATTTAATGTGAAAAATCCCTTATATTTCAACGATTTTCTTATGTTTATTTTAATAATTTTGACAAAAGTGTTTTATTTCACTCATTTTCATTGTGTTCTTCTGTCATGGACAGATTATCCGAAGTGCCTTTCCATAAGACCACCACATTTCTTTCTAATGATTTTTGTACATCAACCACTTTCTGATTTGTTGATCCTGCCCACGGATAAGACATGTCTTTCAATTCGTCTACATACTGTCCGTCTACGAGGACATCTATGTAAGGAAGAATCTCAAGTCTGCAATCGTACATAAGATGGTTTGTTCTACTTCTGCGAGAATATTCAGCTAAGTCCAAACCAATATCTTCTGCTTTATTCCCTGTATATAACCAGATTTTTTTGTCTGGCATAAACTCTTTGACAAATTTGCATATTGCAGAAACACCATCTCTATTTTCTTTTGCTAAAGGCTCACCGCCAAGAATACTTAACCTTGTATATTGGGGCTTTGATAACTGATGCAATAGTTCCTCAATTTCTTTAAAAGTTAATTTATTGCCGCCATTAAAATCCCACGTTTCTTTATTAAAACAATTCTTACAATGGAAGTGGCATCCTTGAACGAAGAGGGCTACGCCAAGCCCTTCTCCGTTGCTAATGTCCATTTTTCTTATTGAAGCGTATCTCATCTATTCAGCTCCTTATCATCTAAGTGGTAAACTCGATCATGGATATCCCCATATCTTCCCTGATTGCCTCCATTCTTAGAAGTCCCAATGTAACCACAGCATCTGAATGCAATATCCATAGTAGAACCATCTTCATTTCCGCACTGAGGACATCTCCATTTCAAAATCCCATCTTCGTCAACTAATGGAATATCGCCAGAGTATCCACATTTTTCACAATAACAGCTCTTTGTATTGATTTCTGCATACATAATATGATCGTACATATATTTAATTACTTCCAATAAAGCACTCACATTATGTTCCATATTAGGAGTTTCAATATAACTTATTGCTCCTCCTGGACTAAGTTTTTGGAATTTTGCTTCAATACGAAGTTTGTCAAAGGCGTCAATTTCTTCAAATACAGGAATATGATAGCTGTTTGTAATGTAATTTCTGTCCTTGCCGTCAATTTTTTCAAACACATCATTACCGAATCGTTTCTTTAAACATTTAGCAAACTTATACGTTGTAGACTCTAAAGGTGTACCATAAATACTGTAATCAATATTTTCTTCATTCTTCCACTTCTCACATTTATCATTCATTCGCTTCATGATTTCTAATCCAAATTTTTCACCAATTCCACCATCTGAATGAGAATGCCCAGTCATATATTTGACACATTCATATAATCCTGCATATCCTAATGAAATAGTTGAGTATCCATCAAATAATAACGGATCAATTACCTCATGTTTTTTTAATCTACTATACGCCCCATATTGCCAAAGAACAGGTGCGACATCCGACTTTGTTCCAAGAAGACGTTTATGTCTTTCTTTGAGTGCTTTATGACATAATTCTGTTCGTTCATCAAATAATGCCCAAAATTCATCCATGTTCTTTTTGGAAGATAATGCGATATCTGGAAGAGATAATGTAACGACCCCTTGGTTAAATCTGCCATAATATTTATGCTGCTTTGGATCATAATTTTTTGCGTGTGCGATATTGCCAATTCCTTTGTCTGTAAAACGATCAGGTGTTAAGAACGATCTGCATCCCATACAAGTATAGACGTCGCCTTTTAACTCTTTCATAACCTTTTCAGAGATATAATCTGGAACCAATCTTTTCGCAGAACATTTTGCTGCTAATTTTGTCAGATACCAATATTCTGTAGATTCGTCACAATTATCATCTTCCAGGACATAAATTAATTTTGGAAATGCTGGTGCAACAAATACACCATCTTCATTTTTAACTCCTTCATCTCTTTGTCTAATCATCTCTTCAATCAATAAAGCCAAATCTTTTTTCTCTTGCGGTGTTTTAGCTTCATTCAGATACATAAAAATGGAAATAAATGGGGATTGTCCGTTGGTCGTCATAAGCGTGATCAGCTGATACTGTATAATTTGTATACCTTTTTTGACTTCTTCATACAATCTATTGGCTACAATTTTTTCAATATGCTGTTCTTTATATGGAATATCAATATGCGCCCATTCTAATTCAACTTCAGATCTAATTTTCTTTCTACTCACATCTACAAATGGTGCTAAATGTGCTAAAGAAATACTCTGTCCGCCATACTGAGAACTAGCCACTTGTGCAATGCCTTGAGTCGTAATATTGCAAGCAGTTGAAAATGAATGTGGCTTTTCAATTAATACTTCGCTAATTACTGTGCCATTCTGAAGCATGTCTTCAATATTTAATAATCCACAATTATGCATTTTCTGTAAAAAATAATCTCTGTCATGAAAATGAATGATACCTTCCTTATGTGCTTGAACAATTTCTGGTGGAAGTAAATAGCGTTCTGTTGCATCTTCGCTAACGATACCAGCAATATAATCTCTTTTTGTTGGATTTAATACAGAGTTTTTATTTGCATTTTCATCTTTAATTTCTTCGTTGGCATCCTCAATAAGCCCAAGAACTTCGCTGTCAATAGAGTCATAATTCTCTCTCTGGAACTCACGAACACTACGATAACCTTCATAAGCTTTAGCAGTTAATTCCTGCCCTTTCTCAACAAGTTTTTTGAATACCATTGCTTCAATTGCAGAAATATCAATCTCTTCAGATAATTGTTTACAATCGTTCTCAATCTCTTCTGCGACCTGTCTAGCCACATCCTCTTTGATTAAACCAGATCCATTTTTCATTGCTTTCATAATCGCTGTGTAAATTTTGGTCTTGTCGAAATCTACAACAGTACAATCTCTTTTAATTACTTTCAATAAAAGACCTCCAATAAATTATGTAATAATATCATCATCTATATGTAACGCACCCGTCTCCTGCTTTCTTGCAGTTCAACGTATATCGTGCATCATTACCATCGCCATCAATCTTTTCGGTTGATACGCTCTCAATCATCATTGTCTTACCTGTTTCTACATCCTTAACAAGTACCTCTTTTTCTATGTGTAGTTTAGAAACTAAATTCCTAAGCTGATTAATTGTTCTGATCAACTTCCTTTGTTGTCGCTCCTTCCGTGTCTCTAATCTGTCTTTTGAATCTCTCTAATTCAGCCATAATATTCAAACAAGTCATAGACAAACTTCCTTCATTATTAATAACTGCATCACATAAATCATAAGCTTCTTCAAAAGCAGATTCGTCTTTTTTCATTCTTTCATCAATTGCATCACTTGTATCGCCACGATCTTTCATTCTCTGAATACGTGTAGAATTTGGAGTATCAATACATAATGCCAAGATATGTTTCTTATGATAATTTTCTTTTAACTGTTTTAATCCTGGAACATCAACTACATATACATCTGCATCATCACACTGACTTTCTGTAGCACAATACCAATTGCCAGTATAATGATTCTCTGCAACCTTGCCTGTAATTCTGGAATACTGGGCTAGATTTACATATGTATGATCATCAAGTTTATCTGCTCTCTTCTCTCTGGTTGTATATGATCGTAGATATTTCAGACCGTAAATGTCTTCCAGATACTTTGCTGAGACACTTTTGCCTGCTCCAGATCGTCCAACCAGAGCGATTAAAACATTACTTTTATCTCCTACCATCTCTATAAGTCCTTTTCTAATTTCTTGATTCTTCTATTGATTTTTGTTACGATTTTGCCGTTATCTTTGCCTCTAGCGATTAAGACGGCTTTTCTATCCTTTAATAAATTTAACTGATCTAATTTTGTCATATACTCATTTTCTCCTTAGGCTATATTTTAGTTTTCAGTTGCTGTTTCTGACGATTCCTCTACGACCTCAGCAGAATCATCATCTACATATTCAATATCTTCTTCTTTTACTTTTGTTGCAGGGTCGAGTCTTTCATAATCCTCTTCTGTGGCTGGCTCTGTTTTAACAGTTCCACATTTTTCGCAATAAGTTGTCCAATGATATCCATTCTCTTCATCATATGCAATTGTTTTTTCTGCCCACACATGATCACAGGTTTCATCTGCGTCATCTGGGTATTCTGGTTCTGTATAATCTGCATCGTCTGTATCGTCTGCGGTAGAATTTTCAGTATTTTTTTCTTCTTCTGTTGTTGCCGATACATCATTTGTTGTATCTTTAGAATCTTCTTTGACGGCATTTTTCTTATTATTTTTCTGCTCTGTTGTGTTCTTTGTAGTTTCTGTAGTTGACTTACCTTCTGTTGTTGCAGAAACCTGTTTATCAGTGTTATTATTTAGTGTATCTGCATAAATAGTATATGCTGAAACGCATCCTACTGCTGTTAACATTAATGCTCCAGCGATTAATAATTTTTTAATTCTCATAATATATTCTCCTTTTAATCTATCAATCCATGAACGATGTCACCACATAGAAGGCGATCGCCATTAATACAATTGTTACAATTACTACTACTCCAATTGGTATTACAATATTTGTTATTATCCAAAACGCAAATGCAAATACACCAACAGATATGAATGTTGCAAGAAACCAGATAATGGTCAGTACGATCATCGCCAAGAAAAATTTTAAGATTTTTCTTTATGATATTCAATCACCTACCTTATGGCATTTCATTGTAAATTTTGCTAACATCATCTAATAATTCTTTTGGCAAATATCTTTCTAAAAGCTCATTCGAATTATCAAGTGTTTTCTTATAGAAATCTTCTGCGATACCACCGCCAATAGCAGCAATCGTATCTGTGTCACATGGCAAAGACAATACATTTCTTAAGAATGATTCATAATCTTCGCTCTCTAAGAAACATCTGATTGCCACAGGAACACTATCTTGAACTGTCGCAGACCAAACATAATTCTTTCTATAATCATCGAGTGGTCGATCAACACCATATGTATATTGACTGGATGGATAACTTTTTAATGCATATTGATAAATTTCTTCTTTTGATTTACCCCATAGCGCCATAAAAGAACAGCCTGTTACAATCGATGCACCTTTGTAAGATTCTGAGTGGCGATGCGTTTTCTCACATGTCCATTGTGCTAAATCTATGTAATAACTCAATACGTCTGGACGATCAGCAAACCCATTAAAATACATTGTGATAGGCGAAATTCTCATGGCACATCCATTACCAAAGCTTTCATTAACACGACTACCATCATCGTGTAACCAGTCTTCGAACATTGCGCCATATCCCGTACCAGGATATTTCTTGCCATATTCTAAGTAGAACTCCCAAGGCTCTTTGATATGTTTGTGTTCATCGTCATCATCCAACAGCCACATTCCTGTTGCAATACTGAGAACTGTATCATCTGTAAATTTACATTTATCTGTAAACAATTCACAGTTCTTCCAATCTAAATCGTGAGGTCTGCGGAACTCATATTGAGAACCGCAAATATCTCCTAGAATCGCTCCAATTAAAGCCATTTAATCACCTACCTGTTAAAGATGTTTTCTAAAATTGTAAGAATTAGTGCGATAATCCATTTTGTTTTCGTTGGAACAATTAGCGGATTTACCGCAACAAAATGTAACAACCAAATAAACAGATTTACAATTGCAAAGTTGACAGCAATTACGACCATTAATCCTAAGATTGTTCCTAAGATTGTTCCTGCATGATATTTGTCTTCAACAAATAGTGAAGTTAATAATTTCTTCATCTGTTATTCCTTTCATCAAAGATTAATTTTATCTATTCTACGATCATCCAGTCTTCAGCCAACATATCTGTCTGACTTGCGAGCCAAGGAACTACATTCCCCTGTGCTGTTTTCATTGCAATATATGCTCCATATTCGACTAATCCGTCTTCATTTACAATGCTTTTAGCAATATCTGTGCATGGCGCATAAGCTCCTGCTGGAACATAATATAAAAACATACCTTTCCCATTCCAACCTTTTCTTGCTACTTTTCTTTCATCTTTCATTGCATCAATTGCTGTTCCAAAATCCATAATAAATTCTCCTTTACTCTTCTGTGTGACATGTATTTGTTAGTTTCTTATACACATCTTCATATAATTCCTGCTTATCGCCATTGTATGTATACTCTGCGTAGATACCATCACCGCTTACATACACTCTGAAAGTGATCCATTCCTGTAATAATCATTTTGTTTTCTTCTTTACTCTTTCTTCTAAATTTTTCTAAAAGCTAATCTACTTTGTCATTGCATATCTTGGCATCTGCTCTGTTGCAAAAATAGTAAATATCACAATCTGTACATCTCATTCTTAAAAACTCAACCGCCTCTTGCCGATTGAAATTTGTAACGTCAATAAGTTTACCTATCATGTCACGGCACCTTATTTACTCTCTGTAACTTTAAATGGAACAATTGATTCTGGAATATAGTTAACTTCATATTTATATTTGTTAACTTTAGCCCCACCTAAATCTTCGATTACATACATGCTATCTCGGTTCATGTGGACAATATGTTTCTTATATGAGCCATCTGCTGTTTCGACAATAAGTTTTACTTTCTTACTGCCTTCATCTTCTAAAGAAAATGCCCCGACAATTTCAAATTCAACTTTATCTGTTCGTGTATTAATTACAGCAAATCGTCTTAAGACATTAAAATTGTCTGCTTCTTTGGATACATTAGTTGATACCTTATCGGCTTCGGTACATCCTGTCACGATACCACCAATACCGAGACATCCAATTGCAGCAATAACCGCCATTCGTTTTTTAATGTTTAATTTCATATATTCAATTTTCTCCTTTTAAATCCTAGGGTGTTTAATCCCCTTTTGTTTTGACCAATCAATTTCTGAAGGTTCTACACCTGTCTGTTGTTTGTAAAATTCATAATCTTCTGTCCAAAACTCTGCATCTTGATCTTTAATGAAGTATCTTTCGTCAAAAACTAAATCTAACTCATCTGGAGTAGCAAGATATTTTACTTTACAACGTCTACCGTATTTGTATGTTTCTCCGTTGTAACTGATTGAACACGGTTCCCAAATGCGATATTCTACATAGTTGTCTTTTACAACCAGTTTTTCGATTTTGCTTTCTGGGATTCCCAGTCTAACAAAACATTCATAAATGGTTAGTTTATTCACTCGTATCTCCCTTCAGAATCTTGATCAGTTCATCTTCATCAATGATCGGAATACCAAATTGCTGTGCTTTTTTATTTTTACTGCTTGTAGAATTTACATCATTGTTTACAAGATAATTCGTATTTTTTGATACAGATCCTGCGACTTTGCCACCTCTGGACTCAATTTCATCCTTGATAGCATTACGATTGGCAAACTTGTTTACCTTACCTGTTACAACAAAAGTCATTCCTGTGAGATCAACCATTGATTCTTTTTTGCTTTCTGGCATCTCAAACTCAAGTTCTTCGGCTAATTTCTCAGCCATTTCAAGGTTTTCTTTGAAATAATCATCCATTGACAATGAAGTATTGATACCAATACCATCAATATGTCCAAAATATTTTCTCTGTTTGATTCTTTTAATAAATACATCGTATGGATTTTCATTATTCGATAGAGAAATCTTATCAATAAGCTTGCAAATATCCTTTGCCGTTGACTTCCCGACAAGTTCAATGCCAAGTGCTGTTACGAAATTAACCAGTTTGCATCTGCGACTTTCCTCGATACTATTTAATAAGGAAGAAACACTTTTTGCACCAAATCCATCAAGGTTCTTCATCTCAGATTTATGCTCTGCTAAATTATAAATATCTGTATAATCTTTCAGCCATCCAAGATCAATAAATCTTTTCAGTGTTGCCTCAGATAAACCTTGAATATTCATTGCATCTCTGGAAACAAAGTTCACAAATTTGCTTAATAGTTTTGCCTTGCAGTCAGGATTCATGCATTTCAGAACCTTACTGCCATTCTCGTTGATGATTTTTGCTTCGCCACCGCAGGTTGGACAAGTATCTGGAATCTTAAATGTATTGCTTCTTGTCAGATTATCGTGTACTTTTGGAATCACCATATTACTACGATAAACCTGAATCGTATCACCTGCACCAAGTTCCAACCCTTCAATGTAACTTACATTATGTAATGTAGCTCTTGTGGTTTCTGCGCCATCAAGATCAACTGGATCGAATACTGCAACTGGATTAATCAACCCTGTACGAGATGTATTCCATTCAATATCTCTGATTGTTGTTTTGTAGAGGTCATCTTTATATTTGTAGGCGATCAACGATAATGGATGATGCCCCGTCATTCCTAACGATTTACCATATTGATAATCGTTGTAGGAAATAATTAAACCATCAACAGGATATTTGTATTCTTCTGGCTGAAATGTTGCCATATACTCTTCAACATTATCTCGGTTAACGACCTGATGCTCTACTACATCAAACCCTTGTTCTGCAAGATATTTAAAGCTATCTGCAATGCTTGGCATTTCTGATTCAGGTGTGTCTCCAAGTTTGACTAATTCAAATACTTTGTAAGCCAACTTCCTGTCTTTTGCCACATTAGAGTCTAACTGTCTAACAGTACCTGCTGCTAAATTTCTTGCATTTTTGTATTTGCCATGTAATTTTTCATTAATCTTAGCAAAATCATCATATCCAATAACTGCTTCACCACGAATTTCAAGATAACGCTTTTCAGGGATTGACTGTGGAACATTTCGTACCATTTTCATCGTGTGAGTGACATCCTCACCGATTTCGCCATTTCCCCTTGTAATTGCTTGTTTTAAGCGTCCATTTTCGTATCTGAGAACAATACTGAGACCATCTTCTTTCCACGATAAAACACCAATTTTATCCGCAAGAAATTTTTTGACCTCATTGACATCCTTCGTCTTCTGAGCTGATAACATTGGGCGTGTATGCTTTACTTTAGCCAGAGAATCAATTATAAATCCTTGAACGTGGTGGATGGGCGAATTATTCAAAACAACGCCAGAATCTCTCTCAAGTCGTTCTAAAGCAGCGCATAAATCGTCAAATTCTTTATCTGAAATGATCGGATTATCCTCTGCATAGTACGCATATGAAGCATCATTGATTCTGTCAATCAAGACATTCATTTCTTTCACATATTCAGTTTTCATAATTTTTGGATTTTCCTTTTCTTGTTTATATTGTTTAGTTGATTATTTTAATTTGTGTTTCTATGTCTTTCAGTAACTGCCAATTACTTCACTACATATATTTTTCTGTGCTGTTGCACATTTACTGTTTCGGAATGTGTTGATTTAAATACGTCTACATGCATTCCTTTTACCTTGCCTCCACAATCTTCTGCCACAAAGATTGTATCGCCATATCCCTCAATCTTAACTTTTGTACCATAAGGGATAATGTTTGGATCAACCGCAATCGTATGATACGGTCGAGCAAATTTATGTCCTGCATGATTCCAAGAAATCTTAGATCCATATCCTTCAGAACACTCATAACATGGACAATATGCCGTGATTAAAAATGTTCCAAGTGAACTCTTTTCAAGTTCTCGCTTTCGCTTCAGCCGTTGTCGTTTAATTCGCAATCGTTTTTTTCGAAGTTTTTCTAATCGAATCTGCCTTGCTTTCTCTTCATCAGCTTTCTTACATTTCTGATAATGCTCATGAACATCTTTTAATTCAACGCTTTGACTGATCGGATTGTTTGAAATCACATCATCTTGTTTATTTTCTACAACAGTTGTCTCTGTTGGTGAGGTTGAAGCCTCTACCGAGGGTCGCTCCTCTGCTTTAACTGTGTGAGTCATAAAGCCCGAGCACATTGCTAAAAAACTAAACGAGACAACTTTCGTTAAAAATCTTTTTCTCATTTTCACATCTCCTTTCTTTAACATATTGGTATCTTACCATACTTTTTGCACCCTGTCAATAGGTGCAAGAAAGAAAGTTAATTTTTTAGGCTTAACCAAGTGCGCCTCTTATTATGATTTGTTACGATACATCTCTTAAAGGCTTCTGGCTCTGCAAGGAGTGCAAATCTTTTCTTAGCTCGTGTTAACATCGTATATAACATACAGTTATCAAGCAATTTGTAATGTGTGTTATCAATGATACCAATGACAGTTTGAGCAGCCGATCCTTGCAGCTTATGCGTTGTTAATGCGTATGCTAATTGCAATTGTCCCAACTGAGCAAAAGAATATTCAATCATCTTCTCTTCAATATTTGCATTCATAGATACCAAACATATTTCTTTTTCTTTATCAATCGCTGTAATATATCCGATATCGCCATTGAATACATCTCGCTCGTAGTCATTTGAAGTCTGTAATACCTTATCTCCTAAATAGTATTTACGATCTTTGAATTCAACAAATGGTTTATTACTATCAGCAAATAATTCTTTCTGCACTGCTTTATTTAATTCATCTGTGCTATTGGTACAATTACTTCTTCGTGGGGAAATAATCACAACATTATCAAGCCCTTCCTCTTTAACAGATTTAATATACTGCTTTACTGCCATGTTAAACAACGATTCTCTATTCTTCCTGAACAAATAGAACATATCATTTAGTTCACCATGAACAATTTTTAATTGTGGACTGTCCAATGGGTTGATCCCTCTACGAATCTTTCTTGCATCCGTTAAAATACCAGATTTTTCTGCTTGCCTCATCGGTTTGGTAAGCTGAACGCTATTCAAGCCTTTCTTTTTTAACAGATCCGAGAAAATATTACCAAATCCAATCGGTGGCAACTGCATATAGTCACCACAAAAAATTAATCGTGTTCCTGGTCGAATTGCCAATAAAAAATTATAGAAAAGGCTCGCATTTGTCATACTGCTTTCATCCATGATCACAACATCAGCAGGTAATGGGTTATCTTGATTGTAGCAAAAACTATCAATACCTTCTGCCACAAGTAATCTATGAATAGTCCGTGAGTCCAAACCTGTTGCTTCTTTAATTCTCTGGGCTGCTTTTGCAGATAACGCACACGCAACAATGCTATTATTTCTTTTTTGGTAGCATTTAATAATTGGTTTCAGAATTGTTGTTTTACCAGTTCCAGCTTCTCCAGAAATAAACACAACTTGGCAATTTAACGCTTTGTTAACTCCTGTAATTTGCTCTTCTGAAAACATAAATCCTTCTTCATCTTCAACCTCAGAAATCGTCTGGCTAATCTCATTATCTGTTATTGGTTCGTAATCTGTCGTATCCCCAAATGAATATTTCTCCATATCTTTAATTAATTCGTAAATATCCATTTCAATTTTATGATACGATTTCAGACCAATTTTATCTCCAGATGTATATAAATAATTTGGTATTTTTTTATCTGATTCTTCATCAAGCCATTCATCAAATATAGGTAAGCATTCAGATGCCGCATTACTAATATCGCATCTTAAATTTTTGATATATACATATGTATGTCCATCATTATCACCAACTTGATGCAAGTCGTAGGAAATAAATGCATTTAACCGTTGATTTGAGCATCGCAATTCTGGTTTTAATTTGAGCGCAATATCGTCAACTCGTTTAAATCCCATGCCCTTTACTCTAGTGAGTATATATGGATTTTGTTCAATCTGTTTTTTTAAGACACTTGGATTAGGTTCAGATTTCAACAATCTTTCAATCGTTGGTAATGTAACTCCATATGGCTGCAACATTACAACAATGTCAGAGATCACATAATTTTTAATAATTTTATCTCTAAGTTTCTTCCAAGTCTTGTCTCCCAATCCTTTGATTTCTGAATGGTCAATCATTTCTAACTGACCATTCATTACATCTTCAACAACATTAGGATATTTCGCAATTAACTGATCTGCGATCGTTGCGTTCGTCTGTGTTTTTAAAAATACCTTTTGGGCTTCAAAAGTTTTAGGAACTTCAGCAACTATAGAAAGTGGTTTATATTGGTATTCATTGTATTTCTTAGAATATGTCATATTGGCTTTAACCTTATATTTCGTTCCCAAATACAACTCCTGCATGTTACCAACCAATTTGCCACATTTATTCATTTTTTTATCGGATAAGTCATCAAAATCATTATTGTTATATGGTTTGCATTCTGGTAAATCTTCTGCCGTACAGAATGTGTAAATCCCAAATAAAGATTCTTCATTATAATAAATCTGATATAATGGGACAATCTCAAACTCATATTCTTTTGTACTATCCACCACTTTAGGCGACAACCCCCTTCACTTTCTTAATATCTTCTAGCCATTGTTTATATGGTTTAATTTTTTTTGCGATAACCTTCTCATCTGAATCTTTTCTACACAACATAGCAATCTGATTCCCTTTTACGATTAAGTCTTCATATTCTTTCAATTGCGAATGCCAGACGATTGCCTCAGTCAATCCAAAACTAGAATATAAATTCACATATGCAAATGTCTGTTTATTTTTGTCTTTCTTTTTATCAACTTTGGCGATCACTGCAACTACAGTACAATCATCTCCATTTTCAACATCTTGAAATTGTTTTGACATGTACTTGTATGCCTGATCAAATGGGTTATCGTTGATAAAGATTTGCAATGCTTCAAATTCCCAAAAATCTTCATTCTCAAGATATTTTTGATTCTGTGCGATAAATTTCTGAAATCGTTCTTTTTCCTTATCTTTATACAATTCATACCTTTTATCGTTGTAAGCTTTTAATATTGCATCTTTGTCGTAATCATATTTCTTCTCACCTATACGGTAATATTCAGCGTCAATATCCCATTTAATAAGTAACTGTTTGTAACTCGGTGCTTTTGCAACTGGCTTGAATGTTGTTGGCTGATACATAGATTTCAAATACTGAATTAAAGTTTTACGTTTATTCTTTGTCGGAATTGCACCTGCCTTAATCAACTGAATAACCTGTGATTTACTTGGATTAATACGTTTGCAAAAGTTTTCAAACCCTATGAATTTACCATTTTCATCACGGTCTTCAAGAATTACCTTTGCAATTTTTTCTCCAATACCACTGATAGCCGATAATCCAAACAATATATACACATCATCAATACTGAAATTCATCATTGATTTATTTAAGTTTGGTGGTAACACTTGAATCTTAAACGCCTTGGCATCAAGAATATATTTATTTACCATTCCTGCCTTATCTTTATTGCGATTCAATAATGCCTTAAAGAAGCATAATGCGTGATGCTTCTTCAAAAACGCTGTTTGTAAGCATAATACAGCATAGGAGTACGCATGACTTTTATTGAATAAGTATCCCCCTTTTTGGGATAACGTCTCGCTAATCTGTTTTGCAATTTCTTCAGGATATCCATTCTCAATAATCTCGTAATAAAGCTTTTTAGATTCAGACTTCACAAGTTCAATATTCTTTTTACCAATCGCCTTACGGAATAAGTCGGCTCCTCCATAACTTCGACCACCAAATTTACGAACAATATCAAGTAATTGCTCCTGGTAAATCATACATCCATACGTTTCCTTTAAGATTGGCTCCATATCTGGATGGATATATGTAATTTTCTCTGGATGATGCTTGTACTCAATGAATTCTTCTAAAACATCCATTGCATCTGGTCTGTACAATGCCAATACAGCAGCTAATTCTTCCATGTTTGAGACTTGTAACCTAATCAACAAGTCCTTCATACCAGCACTTTCAACTTGGAAAACACCATTAGTCATTGCACTACGCAATAATTCATATGATCCTTTGTCCATTTCAAATTTTGGATTGTTAATATTTACATCAAACTCAGTTAACCCTGCGTCAATTTCAGCTTCTTTTACAGTGTTTAATGTGGCAACACCTAGAATATCAAATTTAATAATTCCAATTTCTTCAACGATACGTTTATCTACTTGAATGACGTGCTCTCCGTCAGTTCCAAGTTTCATTGCCATATAATCGCTAATATCTGTATCTACAATCCCCACACCACCTGCATGAGAAGATACTGTTTTTACTCTACCTGCAAGATGAGATGCAACGTCAAAAAGCTCTTCATATCTTGGGTTCTCTGCTAAATCTCTGTTATTCCATAAAGATTCTTCAATCGTGTCATATACAAATTTTTTACTTAATTTATCCATCTCGTGATAATTGAACCCTAAGACCTTGCCAACATCTTTGATTGCCACAATTGGAGTAATAAAACTGAAATTGATAATCTGGCATACCCTGTTTTCGCCATACTTATCGATCAAATATTGGATAATCTCATCTCGTGTGCCAACATCTGTATCTGTATCTGGCATTGAAATTCGCTCTGGATTCAAAAATCTTTCAAAAATCAGTCCATATTTGATAGGATCTAAGTCTGTAATTGTAATCGTGTAACACACTAAGCTACCTGCGCAACTACCTCGACCAGCACCAATTGGAATACCATTTTCTCTTGCGAAGTTGATAAAATCCCAAACAATCAAGAAGTATCCATCGAATCCCATTGAATGAATAATATCTAATTCGTAATCAATTCTTTCTTTTCTAAGTTTCTGCTCATCTTCTGGTAATTTATCGAATCCTCGTTTTACCCACCCTGTATCAATCAGATACTTTAAATAAGAATAATTATCTTCAAATCCTTCTGGTAATGGGAAAGATGGTAACTGAGGTGCTTGAAATGGCATGTGAATTTCATCAATTAAATCTGCAATCCTATCAGTTTCTTCAAGCCCTTTGGTCACTGCGTCTTCTCCAATTTGACTATCCATAATTGCATGAATTTCATCGTCAGATTGTAAATAACATCCTTCATAAATTTCTGCTGCGGTTTCAGTATCGTGAGCAAGCTTTACATGCCAGTTCTGATAATACAGATCTTCTTTTCTAGCAGCATGACTATCAGTTGTGATAATGTATGGTGTATTAGTGTCTACTGAAAGCTGTAAGATTTTCTGATTATATACCATTTGATCCTGATGTGAATGTGACTGCATTTCTAAATAAAAATGTGGAAAAATCTCTTTATATTCACGAACATATTCAACACATTTCTGATAATCTGGCTCTCTGGCAAGTTTAGATGCTAAACAAGCACTACTCACAACCAGATCCTTAGCATATGGTTTCAACGCATTCAGATCAATTCGTGGCTTGTAGTAAAATCCATGAAAATTTGAATCAGTTACCAATTGATTAATTGCTTTTCTACCATTCTCATTCTTTGCCAATACAATTAAATGGAAATATTTGCTATCCTTATTCTGCTCTGTCATATCAAAACATTCATAGAATTCAACTCCAAAAATCAGTTTTATATTCGGATATTTTTCATGAAGTTTGTCATAATAACACCAACTATACTCATTTCCATGTTCTGTGATAGCCAGTGCTTTTAGTCCTATCTCTTCTGCTCTTTGTAAGTTTTCTTCAGGTAATGCATATCCATCTAACAATGAATAATGCGAATGTGTATGTAATGAACTGCTCACTAACTTTCACCTCAATCCCAAATATCTTCGTCTAATTCTTCATCTGTTGTGATGCTCAGAACATTAATATCATCAACCGCAATTTGATATTGTCTAATTCCGTTAAAGATATTAGTCTGTGCAGTTCCTACTAATTCAAATGCAACTGTACCTTCGTCAGAAAAATCGTTTATAATCCAATCATAAATCTTATTTTTTTCATCACATCTAAACATCACGCATGGAATATCATTAATCTTGAATTGCATTGTATCCATTTTTTTACCAACAACATTAATCTCTTCCTTATTTAATGTAATATTCTTGACAGCAATCATCGGATCATCAATACCCTGCCCACGAATATCATCTAATTTAGACATTTCCTGTAGTAGTTCAAAATCTAATCTGCAAGCATCTACAATGAAATCAACTCTATAAGTTGCATCATATTTAATATCTTTCAGCTTGTCGTTTAATTCTGTGATTGCTTTAGAGATATTATCTGTCGAACATCCAAATGCATTGGCGTGACCTTTTGCCCATAAAAATGAATTTGTTTCGGATATCACATCTTTCAAACTATCAATCGGGCTATGGTCTACATTCCTTGCACTACCACTCATTTCTACTAATCCTGTTTCTGGATTAATATGTTTTCGTAATAACAAGCATGGTCTGTTCATATCTTCAGCAATCTTAATAGCAACCAATCCTGTCAAACTGCTATCTAATGTTTCTGTAACATCAAGAATAGTAATCTTACTATCTTTATCTTTTTCTGCCTCTTTCATAATAATCGGAACCATCTTTTTCTTTTGACGATCCTGTTTGCCTTTAGCATTTTTGCATAATCGAGCAGCACGATCGTAAATATTCTCTTTGATTACTTCCGCAGGGTTGTTTTTTGTTGCTCTTTTCTTATAGTCAAATACCTCATAGTCTTCAATAAATGCTCTAAAAACTAATTCTTTATCTTTCAAAGAACCAAATCGTACCATACCATTGATAATTGGAACGATATACCACTGAACATTATGAATATTAACAATACTATGCATTGAATAATCTTGTGCATTGATCAGCGCTTTGAAGCATTCATTCTGAATATTCTGTATTCCTTTATTGACTAAACGACGTGTTTCAAAGGATCTCATATCCATCACATCACCAATATTGGCTAATGCACATAAATCTAAATAATCATCTGCATAATTAATCCATAATTCATCATCTATTGCCTGTAAAAATCTATAGACAATCCCAGCCCCACATAAGTCTTTATTTCTATATCGTGGACTACACTGATTATTTACAATTACAACTTCCTCTGGCATTATTTCTTCAGATTCTTCTTTTTCATGGTGATCAAGAATTACAATCTGTACGCCACGATTTACAAGTTCAGTACACTGTGTTACATCGTTGGTGCCTGCATCTGGAATTATTAAAAGTTTTACGTCTTCAGGTATAGTAATATCTTCACTTAATCCGTGAGCTTTTGCTTTTTTATGCAATAAGTAACAAATGCTACTCTTACCATCATAAAGTTCATTATTAATGCGATTTAAGTACATATATGCCATCGAAGCCGAGCAAAATCCGTCTACGTCCTCGTCAATTAAAATACCGATTTTATGTCCATTTTCAAGTGCAAAAGTCGTTGTATTTACTGCGTTTTTGATACCCTCTAAATCGGCATAATCTTGAATTACGCTATCATCGAGGTTCAAATACGTTTCATAATCATCAATCCCTCTATTTCTTAAAATTTCTGGCACAACATTAGAGGTATCATTCGTGCCACCTTCATATAATTTGTATTTTATATGTATAACCTGCCTGTTCTTATTTAAGTGTATACAAATAGTTATTTAACAATAGTTCCCATTTTTTAGGATCATCAGTAGGTGATTCTTTTTCATTAAGGATTCCTTCTTTTGAGTTATCCATAATGTATGAAATCGGAACTCCATCAATAAAACGATCGCCAAGCTTTTGAATCTCTTCTAATTCAACATCTTTGTCAAAAATAAATACTACTTCAACTCCGAGTCTTGTTAACATGTCAATTTGCTGTCTTGAAACTTGCTTGCCGCCAGTTGCCACAACATTTTGATATCCATATGACCATAGCTGCATGACAGCTTTTTCTGCTTCTGCAACATATACTCTTCCAACCCTTTCTATATAAGGTAGAGTTTTATTCAATCCGTATAAGATTCTTTGTCTAGCGCATGGCTCAATATATAAATATTTCAAATCATGTTTATCTAACTTTTTCTTGAACAATCGTCCTTTAACACCTACCAAATCACCAATTTCAGAAAAAATAGGTATTGTAATTCTGTTTGTATCTTCGTCATAGCCAATATTAAATTCTTTCTGTGTTAAATAAGTAATATGATCTTCATAAAACAGATCATTAACATAGTCCTTATAATAAGAAAGAATTCGTTTTGAAATTGGTTTGACTGGTTTATCTTCTTCGGTTTCTATATTTTCTTTCATGTCATGAATCAATTGAGTGATCTGCAAACTTTCTGGCAGTTGCTCATTAAAATCATGATAATAATCTATGCCGATCAAATTGGCTAGATATTTTAAACCGTCTGGGAAAGACAGACTTTTTGTAAAGCATACCAAGTCAATTAAATCTGTCTGTCTTTCTTTTGCTGTCATTTTTCTTGTATAATTTGTGCAATTTAGGTTTTCGTTGTTATATGTAATAACTGCGGATTCATTATCCCCATCTTTATTTGCACAGCTCCAATATCCAGACGAATGATATTTAATATGATGACAGCCTATATCTTTCAGAATATTTTCTACATAATTATTATCGTATATATATTCTTTTAGCTGTGCTACATCCATAACCTACGCTCCGTTTTTCTCTCGTTTTATGACATATCCTATTTCGTCCCAAGTATTTAAATCCAAATTGATTTCAAAAATTGGAATAACATTCTTGTTACCGCCTCGGTTTTTATCAACCTTAATACAGAAATATGTCTTGTCCTTTTTTAAATCGTGCGCCTGTGGCTCTCCCCAATCACTAATTGATATATACTGATATTTGTAATATTCGTCAGGATGTAATCTTTTACCAAGCATTAAGATGTCAGCAACGTGCTTAATCTGTTTTGCATTGGCAATATTATTACTACTTAACTGGAATATATCTGTATACACTGTATCATCAGTTAACTGGAATACAGAGAAACAAAACATATGGATTTCTTTCATAAGCTCTTTAATTTTTGTGGCTGTCTGTTTCACCGTTTGCCAATCATCAATACGATAACCTTTTAATGTGTCATAACCACAATATTTCACATCATATAACATACGATGTTTTCTAAATTCAAACTCTAATGCCGAATCTGAGTAATCAGAGCCAACATCTTTGAAATATAATTTCCCTTGACGTTTCTGATCAACCCATTTTGCAACTTGCATAACTTTCTGAAACTCATCTGACGTAGTAGCTACTCTATGTTTGTATTCCTCTTCTGTTTCAATAAAGTCTCCATTTTCATTTGTTTTTCTTTCAATCACATTGCCATTGTTATCTCTGTAAATACCAAGAACTATTTCTTCTTCTGGCTTTTCAATATCAATCCCATGAAGCTCTTTGAAACATTTGTTGTTGATCACTGTAACGACTAAGCAATTTCGTAAATCGTCTTCATCCATCTCATTACTGAGTAATAAAAATTTCTCGTCCATTGCCAATACGATATATGCAATCAACAACATCATATTTCTTGATTTTCCTTCATTACTTAAGAATCCATTAAAAATTACCTTTCCAAGACGACACCCTCTGAACATCTTATTGAGAATCGCCCAAGGTAACGGAATCCCCAAATCTGGTTTTGATAAAAATGATTCAACCTGTGATTCAACACCACTATTCAATAAGACAGAATCTTCGCCTGCGCTAATAACAGTGTTAATTTTATCCGCCTGAGATCGAATCACTCTATAAATATCTTTTGCTTCCCATTTTTCAAATAACCTATGGTTTAAAATTCGTTGAACAGGATATCCATTTCTGTCATACTCTCTTACAAGAGAATATTTCTTAACGAGATTATAATATTTTTTAAAATCATCACAATCTGCAACCTGCATCCATGATGAAATCGTCTTCCACCCTTTGTATCTTTTGTATGTCCTAAGTCTTTCATCTGATTGACTCATGAACATATTTACCTTGTCTTCCTCAATCGTTTGAGTAAATGTTTTGTACATAATCTCAAACATATCATAGAAAAATTTACATGCCTCATCACTGAAATCATACTGACTTCTCATATATCCACCATAAGAAACATATAAATCTGGTTGTTTATACAAAGCACCGATAAACATCATTTCACTCTGAATGTTAGTTACACTTTTACGTTCTACTGTTTCTTCTGTCAATCAAGTCCCTCACCAAAAATATCACTTAAAATGTCATCCATGTTATCGTCTTGTGTGGCTGTTACTACAGTTTTTTGAGTTGTGATATTATTTGTTTCAACAAAAGATTTTGCAAATTTTTCATTATTCTTTTTGTCTACTTCATTTAATTTCTGTTTCTCTTTCCATCGTAAATAACTATCATACTTTCCTACTAAAACTGCCAAATCATAATTAACCTGGTGTGTTGGATTATCTTCATCCATCGTTCCTTTTTGTATCAAAAATGTTCGATTTTTCTTAAGATATTTCATTTGACGCTTCCACATATCTAAAAGATCACTTGGTGGAATTGGTTTCGCCAAACCACGATATGTACCTTTATAAATACTTTTCAATTTTGTAAAAACATATGCTGGTACAGAACCAATGTAGTTATAATTATCAAGAATAAACCGATATACTTTGTCTTCTAACAATCTTGGTTCAAGTAACACTCGTGCTTTCTGATTATATTCATCAATCTTAGACAATGCAGATAACCATTTGTCATGTTTAGTATTTTTGGATAATAATTTTGCTTCACACATTTTGCGGAAACATTCTTTGTGATAATAACTATTGTCATATTTAACAATCTCTTGCACTTTATCTAAATCAAGTTCAATTACTTCTTTACAATAAGCGCATTTTACTGTTAAAACATCTGCCATACTACAGTTACTCCTCGTCCAATATCAAAGGATTAGGTAGCCAAAATGGCTACCAAATAAACCCTTTTGTAATTTCACCTTATCCTTCCTGATCTTCTTTGATTTTTTTCACTAAGATTTCTTCTATCTTCTTTAGCTGATCAAGATCATTAAGACGACTAAAGGCGGTAGGTAATCCTTCTTTGGCGAGCTTATCTTTCATTTCCTGTCTTTTTGGAGGGGCTAATTTTTTAATTCTGTCAGAAATTCGTTTTTTTACATCCTGAACAGAATCTTTTTTGCTAGATGAGCCACTGGATAACACACCAGATTCTTCTTTTTCTGCTTCCTCTTCGGAAACTGGCTTACCTGCTTCTCCAAGAATTTCTCTCTTATAGATTTTCTGTTCAACATCTACTGCTTTTGTAAGAGCATTACCAAGTGTAAACTCTTTGTTCCCAACAGAATTATCAATAACTTTCTGCCAAGCTAACATCTGTGGATCTTCTACAATCTCGTTCTTTTTATATGTATGTGTTCTATCTTTCAATATCTGAGCACAAACCATATCAGTTTCACTATCAACGAATGTACGAATTACTGTTTTGGCGTTATAATCCATACCTTTAAATCCGTCAATAATCTTACGACCTGTCGTAACAGTTTCTCTTTTACCGTCAATCATCTTAGATTCTGTCTCATCTTTTTCTCTTGCTGTTACAACACAATGTGCTCCAGAAGCTAATAAATCAAGAATTAAATCCTGACCTTTGAAGTTTACAGTCTGGTAATCTTTTAATTCCATACCTGCACCTTCAATTTTGACAAGTCTAGCTTCACCTGTCATATTTGCAGCATCCGCTTTTACACGATTTCTTTTCTTAGAGAACTCAATCAATCCCTGTTTTGTAGTCAGATTTAAGATTGTTGATCCATCTACAACAATCGCATCAGCTCTAAATGGAAGACCATCTGCATCTAAAACTACATCATCAGTTTCTTCTCCATCGTCATCAAGCTCGTAGAAGTCACCGTTTGTTTTGACTGTATCAATATAATGTCTTACTTCTCCTAAGCTCTGAGTGTAAACAATGTAAATGTTTTCGAGATTTACACCATTTTCCTCTAATTCTGGTAAATAATCATCAATACTTCCTGATTCAGAGTCTAAATATAAGACTCTGAAAGGTTTCCCATCTGGGCGTTTAAAATACGCTAACTGCATTGCCAGTGTACTTTTACCAGTAAAAGGTTCTCCATAAATAATAGTCATCAATTTACTCTGTGTTTTTGCTGCTTTTCTTGCTTTTGCCAAATGTAAAACTCCTTTATGTATATATTGTTTTTGTTATTTATTTGTGAAATGATTTAGAATTGCTCTTACCAAACATCGCCTTCAGTATCATCTGAAGAATCATCAAAACCAGATCCCCATTCATCATCTGTAGAAGAACTACTTGTCTGTTTATCATCAGACTCACCAAAATCACTTCTTGCTGCTTCTGCCTTTTTAATAGCTTCAATCGCTGCATCAATTGCTTCTCTGGTGTATGTTTCTGAATCAATACTGTCTTTGCTTGCGCCAGTGATAATAAGTTCTTTTCTTGCAGAATTTACGACTCTCTTTGTAGGATCTGCTTCTCCCCATCCATCATCTTCTACTTCAACTTCTTCTGTCTGAATTTCTGTCTTAATATGTCCCCAAACTTCAATAGATGAATATGGCTTCACATTTTTCTTAAAAGTTTTTGCTAATTTCTTATTTGTCATATAGAATTCAGCATCATCAACAGATGAATAACCAATAATCTTTCCATAAACGATAAAACGTCCTGTTGGTACATCATTTTCTTTTTCCTGTTCGATATTTGTGAATACCATTGTCTGTTTGAAATCAGATCTTACTTTACGTTCTTCATCATCAAGATCAATTTCTTTACTTGTTAAACTAATCTGTGTTGGAGACATTCTTGACCACTGACGTTTAGTACCGTCTTCCCCAGTAAAACTTCCATATTCAATATCTCCTTTGATGAATACACTCTGGTTGTCTGCCATATGTTCTGAAGTATATTTTGTTAAATCAAATGGATCTAAGACAACTTTCTTATTAACAACCTGTCCTTTATCATTGGTCTCTTTTTCAAGACCTGCTCTTGAACCAATAATTGCCCAACCTTCGCCAAGTCCTAATTCTTCAGCCGATTTAAAACGATCCGCCCAAGGAATTTTTTTAGTTTTGTATGTACCATCTTTCTCTCGTTTGATAAAACATACTGTAGGTTTTTCAAATGCCTGAATTTTACATCCAACTTTTACATCGGGTTCTACTTTAACTCCGAAAGATAACGTTCGTTTATCTTTGCCTTTCTGCGTTTTACCTTCCTTATAAAAGTCGTCTTTTGCACAATCAGTGATTAATCCTTCTAACTGAAATGTACCTTTAGTTTCTGGTAAGTTGAAAAGTCTTTTAGATTTTGTGTTTTCTGCCAAATAAATTTACCTCTTTCTGTTATTAAATTTGTTTAGTTAGTTTTTAGTTTGTAAATAAGTCATCAATTTATATCCACTGTCAACTCTGCCAAAGTCAACAGGAACAAAAAATAATTTTATCTGATCGTCTTATATTGTTATAATCGTTCTAGCACGTTTATAACAAATGCGTCAAAAAAAATAATAAAAGTTGTTTGCGTTATTCAACTTTTATAATCTGGAAAATGTTGTTGATCGCATTCTTTTAATCTTTTGTTGTATCGCTTGAAATGATGTGCCAAACATTTTTGCGATTTCTTGATATGTATAACCTTTTGATTTTAAATCAACAATCATTCTGTCCTTATTATTTAGTGTGTAACATTTATCTTGAAAATTCAACTTGAAAATAATATTTTTTTCAAAATTTTCTTCATCCTTTAAAAGAAATGAATTTTCATTTTTGTCTTCATCCCAATCATCTAACATATGATTATATGAAATAGTATTCATATCACCCTTTCTTCTCTGCCGAAATCTGTATTTGTTATATACCGTTATTTCATTTTGTATACATAAATACGCATATGTCGAAAATGATTTAGATCGTGTTTCATCATAATCAATTGCTGCCTTACACAACCCAATAGCAGCGAATCCATAATAGTCATCAAAATCTTGTCTGCGGATACCGCATTTTGTCATAGCAGAGTAAATCAAATTATGATTTTGTTCTACTAATTTTCTCTGTTCGTCATTTAATTTCAACGACATTTACTCCTTTATTTACTTGTTCTTATGTAATTATCCCTTGCAAAAAGGCACCCATTGTTTGGGCGGAAATTCGTTCAATCTCCAATAACCAGGATGACTAGAGGTAATAGGACATATTTGCCTAGTCCCGCCATCTAGTAATTTTAAAAACGGACATGTGATATTACAACCACAACTATCTTTGTTAATAGTACAAATATCTTGAATTGTTTTTAATGCAACGGCAACTGCTTCTTCCGTATACTCTCCATAATTTTTCTCACTCATAAATCTTCATCTCCTACTTTTCAAATGCTCGCCACGTAGTATCTGGATTGTCTGCAATACTCCAATTATCAGGCTCTAAATCTGTAATTGTACACGTATCATTATCTTCGATTCTCGTGCATAAAGGGCATTGCTTACACCGATCTCTATCGACAATATTGCTCTGATAATATTCGCACGTATCCTGAATCACATGCAGTGCATTTAAAATTTCTTCAGATGTATGTAATTTATTTTTCTTTTCTTTCTCCATCTACATTACTCTCCTAACTCAATACCGCAAATTTCTTTTGCTAGTTCTCTTACTGCAACACGACCTACCCAATCTGTCTGCCAGCCATTTATAGATTTTGATGACCAATCTGTGAGATCATTGTCATACATAAATTTCAGCAAATCTTCTAAAGTATGAATGTCTTTTTTAACCTCATTTACCTTGCCATAAAACTCTCGTTTTAGAACCGCTTTTATTTCTGATTCAGTGCGATATATTTCTTCTAAAAGCATTAAATATGAACCATGTGTTATACTGTCTTGTATCATTATATATGTTAGATCGCCAAGACATTTAATCTCCGTAATGATTCCAGACTTAACAGTATATGGTTCATCATACCAAGCAAAATACACCTTATCTCCAACCTTAAAATCGCACATTTTACATCACCTCTTTCTAACACCAAGCCCATATAATTACACCTATAGCACCAACAATATGTATAACACACCATATTTGAGAGAACATACTCAAGAATCTTCCAGGAATCCCTTTTGGATATGATATATATAAGTATTCATCTCGATTGTCATAAATCCAGCACCATATTCCAATATAAACGACACATGCTATGAGAATACTTGCTAATTGGATTATCAATTTTACATCCTTCATAGTTACTTCTACCATTCATTAAGCTCAAGACCACATTCGTCTCTCTTAGCAAAATACTCAGATTCAACTTCATAGTGAACATCTTTATATAATTGCTCATAATATGATTTCTGTAATTTGAAAAATGCAACCTTTAAATCATTTTCGTAAAATTTACCCTGCTGTCCATTTTGAATTGTGCGATATCCAATTTCTGGATGGTTATATGAAACTGAAATAATTGATCCATTATAACCAATGCTCATATGAATTCCTCCATTGACATCCGCCCGATATTCAACCTGGTGTCCGTCAATAAACCCATATGGATGCCACTCATAATCATCTGGCGCAACAGTTGGTTCAATAACATCAAAATATTTTTCCAATTCATCTCCTGACATCACGCCAAGATGTACTCCATCTACACCAAATCTAAAATTAATAACATTTTCATCTGTATCAATCTTAACAATCTCACATACCTCGCCAAGATTATCGAAGCATCCCATTGATTTCTTTAATTTAATCTTATGATCTGTTGTCAATTCATTAATATTAATCATGCTGCCACCTTACCTTTCTTACTAAAATGTTTATTCCATGCATCAACCGCTTCTTGTTGATCGGCAGTTAGAGGATCATTGAATCTTTGCAGTGCTTGTACGATTCGTCCATTTTGTATTTCAATCGTCACTAACGATTTGTTTGGTTCTTTTACTCTTCTCAAGAACATAATATGGCATTCGCCATCAATGACTCGATCTATGTAACTTGCCACACAATTATTCTGCTGTACCGCTTCGTCTTTGATGTCTTGAGTGGAGTCTGGATAAAAGAATCTCAGTCCTTTATATGTAAATTCGTATTCTTTATTAATACGGCTCTTAAAGACTTCTTCCGAAAATTCTTTTTGTAATCTTTTGTAATTTCTTGTGACAATATCCATTGTTGTTTTGAAATGTCTTGGATATCTATCAAATTTATGACTGATTGCGTCCATCATACGGGCATAATCACGCAATTCTCTGAGCAACCAATTTATAGCAACAATTGCTTCAAACGTCATTATCTTATCCATATAAACAAATACATCTGCGAGATTATATCCATAATCCTTATTTAAAGACGTTAATATTTCCATATAATAATCTGTGCTACGATTAGCAAAAAAGAACATTAAGTCGGATTGAGTCACTGTCATATATTGTGTTTGAAGAATTGTTTGAACATAATCTGGATATTTTTTGTAAAAATCAACAAACTTGTTATTTAATAAGCGGTTCGTCTTCACACCAATACAATAATTTCTTAACCATTTTGGTACTTCATTAATTGAATATCTGAAATCTTCTGCAATTTGTTTGTGCGTAAACCCTATAGCGAAGAACTGCTCACATACTGAATATTGACTTGCATATTCAAACAAAGTTCCCAAATTATAATCAATGAAGCCACATGTAGTTCTTCCCATTTCACAATTTCTTCGCCAATTTACATATTTTAGAAACTCTGCATAATGTGGATCGGACACAAACAATTTATCCAATTCATCAGCTGAATGTCCAGACAGAATATTATTTAAAGCTTTCACTTTCTTACCACTTTTGCCATAACAATCACCATTTGATAAATCATATTTGCAAGTTTTACCATCATCCAGATGGAAAATAATAAACTTGCCTTGTTTTTCTGCTGTAATAGTGTTTCAACTCCTTTTCTACCACAATATATAGTATATAATATTTATAGGCATACTATATATTGTGGTTATTTTTAACATCAAATTCCTATTTTATTGTCACATTATGTACACAACGATAATGTTTCATCTCTAAATAAAAATCTACAACATATTGACACAGACCAATATACTCACTAAACACCCTATCAGACATCTCAATCCACCAAGAATGAAGTTTTTCATTACCATCATTTAAGATCAATACTGGAATATTGTTTTCATGAGCAATAGCAATTTCCATAGATGTGCCAATACTCTTTGGATCATTTGCATACACAATAATCAAATCACTATTCTTAACAAGACGAGTATCAAATCGCATAACTTCTTTTTCTGTCTCATGTTTGTCATTTTCGAAATTGTAATAATCTACTGGATTGATAATGCTAACTGGTTTTACATCAACTAATGATTTCTCACAGCGACTATTGATACACCTACAAATTTCTTTTCTCCACTCATTCTGCTCTTCAAATGATAAATCCTGCATACCGCCTGCTAAATAAATCTGAAATACGTCACTCACTATTTCATTTCTCCTTTCACAACATAGGACTCAATCAATCCTTTTCTTAAGCGATCATTCATATCCTGAATGGCTTCCTCAATTGTTTTAAATTTACATGAACAAATATGCTCTTTTGTCAAATTAACAAATGAATATGTGCCATCGGATTTGTTCTTAAAAATAACCACCACTGATTCTTCCCCATTTGGCTTCTTAACAATAAATCTGAGCGCACCTTTTTGTGTTTCCTGTTTGTTTTCAAGTAAGATAGTATAATTGATTTTTAACCAGACACCATCTGCCCATACTTGTTTAATTTTTTCTTCAGCATTTTGAAGTCTACAATGTTTATAATCAATACTCTCGATATTATAAGCACATGATTCAATGGCTTCTTTATCATTTTTTATTGTGATTTGACCATGCGTTCCATTTCTTCCATCTGCAATCGCATCAATAAATTCTTCCACAGTATATTCTTTATCAAGCACGACATCATATTTAGTATATTTATCATTATTAGAACGTGCTTGTTTTATTAATTTAAACATCTCTATCACCTACTTTCTTATCAAATGTCTCTTGTAAATTTAACCAGAACTGCCCATCGTCAGCGAACCCATAATGATCCGCCATTGCTTTTGCAAATTCTTTTGTAACACTTTGTGATCCGTCAATCAACCCTTGAACATAATCAACATCCATGCCAATTTTACTCGCAAGCTGATAAGGAGTCATCCTGCAAGATTCAACAAATTCTTCTAAGCATGTGCCAGGATGAAAAGCAATTTCATCTCCAGTCTTTACATACATATCACACCATTCCTCTCACAATTCGTTCATTTGTTGTCATCAAGAAATTATTGATACGACCCCAATCTGGTTCGTCTGGTAAATCAGTATTCATATAATCATAATCAAATTGATAAAGTAATCCTTCAATAAAAACATCGTATGATTGATTTGGGAAATATTCTGTATACTCATTGTGTTTGCCAAATCTATATGTTTTATGCGTACTATTGTATCCTTCTTTGATCTTTACAAGATCTTTTCCTATGTCGTCCATAGATCCAAACATTGTTCCGTTATGTAATAATTCAATGCCCTGCAACAATAATCGAACTGCATGCATCATTGATTTATTAGCGTATCGTTCCGCCTTTTGCTTTTCTTTCTCTGAATCTTTATTTTTATAATACTTAAAACTCGTTCGAGTCAGGCAATCACATATATATCCTTTATATGCATGATAAACTCTCTTAGATAAAAACATATCTCTATTTTTGATCAGTTCCATACCAATATCAGATATATATAAATAGCGGTCTGGTGCAAAATATAACAGCTCTAAAAACGTAGGATTACCCTTTGCAAGCATATTGATCATCTTAATATGCGAATGTAACACAGTATCAACATCTTTATGATCGTCTGTCTTTTCAAGATTATTTGGATTATTATTCAACAAAATCTCTCTTTTATCACTAAGGAAAACTCCACGTAAATCAATGTCAGAATCCTCTGTATTTGTTCCGTAGGCATAACTTCCACCTAACGTGAGAAAAGCGATTTTGCGAGGATAATCTCGCAAAAAGTCATACTCTGGAGACGAGTTTATGTAATCTTTCACTTCTTCAATTGTCATGATTTCACCTCTTTCTAATATCCCATTGCTCGTTTGAATCTACTTAAATGCCCATAAACACCTTGTTGTGTCATTCCAATCATCTGTCCAATTTCTTTTTGCTCATATCCTTGTAAACGAAGTTTAATAATTTTTTGCCTTACTTCTGTTTGGTTATCAATTATTGTCTTCCAATAAACATATTCCATAGCAGAAGCGACAACATCTACTTTATCTGGTAAAATATTCTCTAATACCATATTCTCATCATCATATCCATTCAATGTAGACTCTAAAGAAATTGCATCCAAATGAACCCTCCTAACTTCACTATTAATTGATCTAAAATAACGAGAAATATCAGTCTTTAATTTTAGGAAGAAATATGATGTAAATTTACTTTTCGAAGAATCATATGTATATGCTGCTTTGCATATTGCGACATGTGCAACCCCTAAATATGTATCATAATCAATCAGATTTTTAAATTTTCTACCATAAAAATACTTGATCAAAGAGTAGTTATCTTCAATCAGCTTTCGCTGTTCGTCATTTAGTTTCTTCACATTTCTTTGCCTCCTGTTCTTTAATGAATTGCTCCATATGTTGTTTTAGTCTTTCATTAAAATTATCCATATTGGGTTCATTTTCTACTTCTATTAGTCCAGTCAACCCCCTATAACGTTTAATTCTTGAAAGCATTTCGCTCCATTCCATTCTCATTGTTTGATTAAATTCTTGCATTGAGTCTTCTAAATACTCATCTGAAATATAAAAATTATCCATTTTGCATATATCTTTTACTAATATGTCGTAAGTAATATCTGCATTTCTATCAATCTTTGGAACAACTTTTTTAATTTCATATTGATAATCAAAAATATTAATTGTGGCAACATTTTTAGTTAATATCGAATTCAGCAGATTAACTGGCATACAATAATTTTGAAAAATATAATGTATTTTGTCCGTTTCAATGTATCCAATTTGTAATTTGTGCGTAAAATAATTAACGTAATTCATATAGTTATACACTTTATACAATTGTTTATGTATAAAATTTACTTTGCAATTATCCATACATCACACTCCTAACACATATTTCTCACTTCTAAATCCAGCTGCATTTGGATGTCCGCCACCACCATATTTCACAGCGAGCTCATATACATTTACTTTATCTTGTTCTGCGGATCGCAACTGATATTCCCACATACTACCATTGAATGAAAAACCAATGAACATGTCGTATTTAGAAGCGTCAATAGACTCAAAGAAATCAGAATTGATTAAAGCTCGGTTGATCGCATAAACCTTATACCCTTCAAATGTGGTTTCAAATCCATATGCTCTAAGGTACTGTTTTGCAGTAGAAGACAGATAATCCTTAATTCCTAAACCATCTTCAATCATATAATCAGTCAATCTCTCAGCTTCACATAATCCCATATCTCCATTTAACTTATCCAATAAATAATTCATAACATCAAAATCATATGACTCAAATGCATAATGGAACGCCTTAACATATTCTTCTGATTTTTTACTCCACGAGAATGTATCCCACAGAGCTGTATATTTTGCCAACTGAGGAGTATTTTTAGAGAATTCTCGCAATAAAGAGGTCACATATTTCTCATCTGTCCTCTCAATTTGCTCCCAATCTTCGTCACATATATATTTAAAGTACAACCATGTCAAATTCGCTCCAGAAATACCTGCTCCAGTTATTCGAATTCCTTTCACATCGCACTTGAAATCTTTATACGCTTCAATCGTGGACTGGTGATGATCGATCCAAAACACATTCTTTGTGATACTTAACAACTGCCACATTTCTTCTGGCTCAATACTGTAGTCTACAATAAATACAAATTCATCCTGTTCGATGTCATAAAACGGGAATTTCATACCGTAATTAATTTTTCGGAAGTCCTCTGGTTCAAATGCTAAACCTCGCTGTTCACAAGCTTTTCTGACGTAGAATCCAGACACGATTCCGTCTTGATCAACATGATAAAAACACTTCATTATTTTTCCTCCTTTATCTGCTCACCTTTATTAATTGACTCAACATATATTTCCCAGTCATCTGCATATACATCTTCCGCAAGAGGTATCCAAACTTCTGCGTTTTCTTTATCAAATAAAAAAATAATTGAATCTGGCTTATATTCACCCATATCATTACACTCAAAATAAACATTAGTTAATTCTGACGAATAAATTTTCAAATACTTTTCCTTTCCCCAAATGCCTCTTCTTATAGTAGTTTTGTCTTTTTTTATTGCAGTCATTGCTTTTATAAAATTCAATTAATTACTCACCTCTTCCTTTTACTGTTAAAATCCCATCCTTGCTCAACCCAATCATTTGCGAAAATATCCTCTTGTGTAGGCAACCATCCCAATGTTATAACTCCATTTTGGTCTCTACATAAGAGTGGTTTCATTTTATATTTTTTATCAAATGGAATAATCTCATTTAATTCTTCTTCGCACATCATAAACACATAATCATAAGTTGTTCGTGTCTTCTTCCACGAACTACGACGATACAATTGTCTTGGATTAATTTCCATATTTTGCATCATCATTTCAAACGACATTCCTTGTTTCTTTTTTGCCATTGGCATTATTTCTCCTTTACAATCTTAACTTTATAACCAAGTTCCTTTTCAATTTCTGCAACCGTCATTTCTTTTGGCGGTGATAAACTCATATTTAAACTATCAATATCAGATTCCATATTCCAAACGCTTCTGTAGATCAATCGTCCCGTCAAAATACAAATTGCTTTCTTAACTTCGTCTGCCGTCGGTGGATAATGATCTAATGATGAAATAATATGTTTGTAATTTTCTTCATTCAATAAAACACGTTTAGAATCGAGGGATGTATTCTCTTCTTCCCGTGATTCAATATATAAGAAGTTGTTCATTATATCTCTCCTTTCTCAATTTCTTCTTTAATAATTCTATATGCAAGAGCCTCATCAGACTCTTTGTCATTAATTCCATTTCTTTCTAACAGCCTGTCCAATTCACTGGGACTCAGCCGATCAAAGAATCGTTTTATCTCTTGTTTTTGTTGTTGTCTCGATTTCATTTTTTGTTTAAATTCCTTTAGTTCTGTTATTGTTTATAGTTGTCAAACATTACATGAAGCATAGAAAAATACCATATAGTTTTGTACCCATGTTATTTTTAATAGTTGTCAAACCACCAAATAACATAAATCCGACAAAATAACATAGATTTTAGTGAGTGCTATAACAAATCTCACTTTTGACGTACTCAAAAACTATTTGAGCAGAATATTTTTATATTCCCAAAACACACCAAATATTTTAAAATTTTTATTTTGTTTCTTAGCCATATCTACTTCACTACCTTACCATCTGGCATTATAAATTCCCAATACCCATCACTATTTTCAACTTCTTTTGGTTCTTCTTTATATATTTTCTCCATTAACTTCCGACCTCGCTCAATATCTTCTTTTGTCCAATTTTCTACTTCGTCAATCAAACCTTGCAAAAACTTCAATGATTCTTGTTTACTCATGAGTCTTATTCCTCACATTTTCTACCATATAGTAAGAATCCAATATCTCGTATTCTACCTATCTTACGATCATCCTTGTTTTCAAAAAATTCTAAAGAGTAAATATCACGATTAGAGGTATTTACTGGTTTGTCAAATTTAACGGTCATATATCTATACCCATATCTGCGACCAATCTCATCTGTTCCGATGCGAGTAATTGTACCTTTGTCGTTATTTCTAACCAAACCTCCTTTAGCCGCTGGCTTCATTCTATAAATATAAACTCTATCTCCGACCTTTAGCATTTACTTACCTTTCATTTCTTCATAAAGCTCTCTAAATTTTCTAAAATCATCTGCACTGCCACCATTATCTGGATGACTTTTCTTCATTGCATACTTCACTGCGTCCTTAACATCTGAACGAGTTTCTTCCTTATTATATGTATCATGTTCTTTGTTGTTAGCATCAGCCATAAACGACATCTTATCTAAGATCAGATTTACATTTGTCTGCCTCAGGCGATCCATCTTTCTTTCATGTCTTAGAAATACGATCGCCCCAACGATACAAAACCCAATGGCATAGCCAATGGCAAACTCAATATTGACTTCCATGTTAATCATCCTCCCTTTACATAAAACTCAGATTTTACATTTCACTCAGTAATCCTTTTACGACTTCTTTATCTTCATCTTTAACTTTTTTTGATTTTGTTGTTGCCATGAACTTTAACCACTCTTTTCTCATTTTCTTTTCATTATCATTTAGGTGTTCGATGACAATTAATTGCTTAGAATTAAGTTTGTCGTGACTAGAAATATAGTTATTCCATCCGTCTTTCCAAAACAGCTTGTTTGAGATAACTAATGCATATCCCATCAATGTTTCTCCATTTACCATTCTTGATCTAAAACACAGATTTCCATTTTCAATGAGATTATTTCTCATATCTTTCATTCTTCATCACCTTCTTCTGGTCTTAACATAATGCCAAGACCTGTACACATTCCTGTAAGTTTCTTATCCATTGCCTTAATTCTTTTGTAATTGTAATAAGTCATGTATGGTACTCCAATTCCAATTGCTATGATCACCATAAACGCCAATACCCAAATTATGTAAAACAAAACGTCCATTTTATCTTTCTCCTTTTCTACTACTATCTCCTAAAATCAAACCACCATACTGTGTAAAAATTCTTCTGAAAATATGTATCGTCTCCGTCATCAAGTTCTGTAAAATATTTTCTGCCTCGTTCCTTAACATCGTCTTCATTGAAATAACTATATGCCCATGCAGGAATTGTGTAAGATTCCTTATCTTCTAAGCAAAGATTCAACAAATCTTTGACCATCATCTGCAATTCTTCTTCATCATATCCCTGCGTCATTACGTCAAAATATGGGATATATGCCATATATGGAACCGAGTCATTTTCATCTTTTAGAACTACGACAGGAAATGTTAGATTGTAATTCATATCAGCCTTGCTCCCTTGAATTGTAAATATTATTTTTTCTTCATCGGTTGTATCGTCAGTAAGTGCAAATAGCGAAACATCTCTAAGTGCGTATCTAATATTGTTTACATCCTTTCTTCTTATGTTTTTTCTTCTTATATGGCGTACAATCACGAACATTAACCCATGACCATCTAAATGCTTCATCAAGATAAATCAAAAAGGCTGTATAAGTGTCTCCACAACTGCTAGAATCACATTTGTCTGTGCAAACTCCATACACTTTATATGGTTTTGCATGATATAAAACTTTCATAATCATTCTCCTCCAAAATAAATCCACCACTTAGTAACATTGTAATCAATTTCTTTTTCTTTTAATTTTGCAATCTTGCGATAATTGCTTTGGTATGTATCCATCTGTTCTTTAACAAGTTCATTACTTCTTAATTCAGGATATGTTGTGATCAATGCCATTCCATCACCAGCTTTAAATTCTTTGTATGTATCCTTTTCATGATTCATGTAACTCTTAACAGTCACATCAATCTTTCTCTCAAGTTGCCAATTTTGTGTTTCATACATTTTAATTTTCTGATTGACGCCTTGATTTTCATACAAGTTACTCAGTAGCAAACATAAAACTACGATGACAGCAAAGTTAATCGGAATTAACACAACATCAAAATCACCAGAGAAGCAACCTTTGTAGATTATTAAAGCAATTATGGCGATTATAAGTACCAATATCACCATTATTCATCCACCTCACAATCAACATCAAATAGATATTTTATGATGCGTTTTGCTCCAACCTTGTTGGCGGCATCCTCAGCGATTTCTTTAGAAGAAAAATATACCTCATTTAGGCGTCTAAGTTGTACGGCAGGGATTTTTGCCAAATCATCCTCAGTCACATCATATCCAATATAATAATGAAAATTCGCTCCATCCCATTCTTCTTGATCAGGATCATTATGTTCATCAGCATATATTTGCAATTCAACCCTAACCTTCTGCTTTTCAATAGCAAACTCTGTATCCTTTTCAGTCTTAAATACATTACCTAAAGCTAATCTTCTCAAATCTGATGCTCTACCTTGCCATTTTGCAATACCGATCTGTCCATCATTAGTGATGTAATAATACTCATCTCCGTTCTTTAACCCACATGGATTTGTTTCTTCTTTCTGTTCTGATCTCTCGCAGAACTGCTCAAATAATGATTTAAATAAATTCTGCTGTGCTTCAGATAATTTTGAAATATCAATTGTCTTTTCTGTACCCATTTTCTTTCACCTCACTTTATGCTCCAAAGATGTATTTAATGATTCTGTCTCTTCCGATTGCTTCAATTGCATCAACTAAAACATCTTTTGATGTAAACATAACTGTACCCTGTATTTTTGTTGTAGCCCATGTATCGCAAAGAAGTCTTTTCCCGTCTTCTTCACATCGAATACAATAACAACGATTGGCAAATTCTGTGCCGTTGTGTTCCTTTGCATACCGCTCAAGTTCAACTTCTACTTTTCTTTTCTTTCTTGCAAATACTGCTTCTTCTTGTGTTTTAAATACGTTGCCTAATACCCATCTACCGTTATCGACAATGCTATTAAACCATATTGCGCTATAAATAGATCCGCTACCATCAATGTAATGATATCTTTCACCGTATTTTGGTTTCCAAACTTTAGACCCTGAATTAGTTTTTTCTTTTGGTTTCGCTCTTTCACAACATTTATCAAATAATGCTTTTATTAGATCCTGTTCTGCCTCTGGCAGCACTGAAATATCAATTGTTTTTGTTACACTCATTTATTTCCCTCACTTTTAAACTCTTCAATCTCTCTCCACGCCAAAACACTTTCGTCGTTATAGTATAAAATGTTACTGTTACGCCTTCTCCATCCATGAGAATCGTGCCATGACCTATGGGTGCATTCACCTTTTATAAAAACCCAAACGTACTTAATATCTTCTGGCAGATCATCAGGATTCTTTCTTAAGTCATGCCATCTATACTTTTCTTTATATTCTTTTAACTCTTTCAATTCTCCCAGCCACTTCGCAAGTTGCTCATGATTTAAGGCACAGTCAATCAATCCATCAAGTTCTTCATCATCTGGATTTGCATGGCACAACATAGCTTCTGTGTATTTCTTGGTTGCCATATCATTTGCGTATTTAATAGTTTCTTCTAAATTCATTTGTCTTCTCCTCTCTAATCAATTTCTGCGATACTTTCTACGAAGCAGTTGTAGTAAATATATCTCTTACCTTTGTAGTCAAACTTGACATATCCACCGTCATTTGTATCAATGTCAATTTTCCCTTTATATTCAGCAATCTTTTTACCATCTGCTGTATATACTGTAATGACTCTTTTCATACCGCCATTCCAATTGCTTTTCATATCAACAACTTCTCTTTTGAATCCTGCGGTACATCCTGTCATTGATCCTAAACAAATCGTTGCTCCTAAAACTGTTGCTAAAATTTTCTTTCTCATTTATTTCTCTCCTTCTTCCTTATAATAGTATCCATACAAGCAGCAATCTCCAGAATCCCATGTGTCGTAATAACAACCGTTTGAAATTGCAACTACATGATTCGCAACATTTACCAAATAATTGCCTTGCTTATGATCTTTTGCAAAACTTTCAACTGTTGGTCGTTTAGATCCTTTTCGGTTGCTAATACCTTGATAAGCAAATCCATTATCGAATAAATATTCTTCGTAACATTTTCGTTCTGATGGCATACACTGCATATCCCTTGCGTATGGCAACAAATCATCAAATGTTGTTAACCATTCTTTATCAAGCACTTTTGTTAATGCTCTAATCACGCAATCTGAATGATTATCTTTTGTATCTTTATCGTTTGGTTGATAATATCTGTAAATTTTATTTGACATTTTCTCGCTCCTTCATATTTCATTTCTTAAAGTTTATCTCTCATTTGTTGAATATAATATACCACTTCTTGAATATACTGTCAATACAAAATCTTCAACTTCTTGAACATTTTATTTTACATCCTGTATGTAATATGCTACAATATAGATGTGGAGGTATATCATATGATAAGTTATAAACCGCTTTTCGTAACTTTAGCAAAAAAGGGTATGACAAAATCTGATTTACGAACCGCTTTAAGTATGGGGTCTGGTACAATTGCCAAGATGGCAAAGAATCAGTATATCAGTCTCGAAAACATCGATAAAATTTGCTTATATCTTGATTGCAAAGTTGAAGATGTTATTGAGGTCATACCAAACGATTAATCAAAAAGACTTTGACCATTTAGGTTAAGGTCTTTTTTAGTGGAAACAACAGGAATCGAACCTGTGTCGGCAATTTATATGTGATGAAAATTAAAATGTAAATAAATAAAATACTTATATGGAGGTAGAAAAATGAATGTTTATGTATTGCCTGCTCTACCAACTGAGCTATGTTTCCATGACTGGCATTGTATTTCAAATGCCAGTTTTATGTTTGTGAAATTAATTTTTGTAGATGAATTTATTCGTTATTTGCGAGCATTTTTCATCTGATCTAATATGGCTTTAGCTTCTTGCTGTCGCTCTTCTTGCTCCATATGATAATCCAATGTTTCTGCACTAGATTCATACGCAATAGCAACGCCTTTGGCTTGTTCGCTAAGTTTCTTTGCTCCTTCTCGAACCTCTTCCAAACCTTCCTGAGCAGCATTTGAACTATTGTATTGATCTAAATTTTTCTGCAATTCTGCAATCTGCTGATCTGCCTCCATCTGAAGAACCACAGTATCTTTTTCGCTTTTTAGCTTAATGAGCTGATCATACGCTTGGTTTTTAATTTCTTCTTGTTTATCTTTTGTGGATTGCAACTCTGGGATTTTCTTTTCGTACACTGATTTCTGTGCCTTTAGCGTGGCTAATTTTTGAGCATAATACATTGCTTTTTTATCATCATGATTATCAATGTACTGGTTGATCATTGCCTCGGTTTTAGAAATTTCTTCTTTTGTTTCTTTGAGATCATCTTCCATTGTTGCCAATCTACCAGCTACCGTTGTGTATGTACCCATTGTTTTCTTATAAAAGTCCTGTTTCTCTTTAATTGCAGTATTATATCTGGCTCTTGCTCCCTCTGGAGTCATTGCATTTTCTTTGATCTTTTCTGTAACTGTTCCAGATGCCACATTTTTAATCTGCTTTCCGTTTTTAGTAAATTGTAAATATGCGATAATTGCTACAATTACACAAATAATAATAATTGCCATAATAATTTCTCCTATTAGAACTCACGGTAATCTGCTGGCTCTGGTGTTCCAAGATTTTCATTATCTGTAAACTCTACTTCTTTATCTTCAGAAACAAAATCTTTCAACATCTTTGCAAGATCAACACCTGTAGATCCTTTAACACCATCTGATACCTGATTCACAACATTCATAATATCTTTTGTTAATTTTGTTGTATTGCCTTCTCCATACATAGTGATACTTCCTACGTTTCCTAATGGCGCAGCTGCATTTTTAACTGCTTCTGGGAACATCTGGCACATCATTTCGACGATAGAAGCTTTACCCATCTGCTTCATAGCTTCGGCTTTCTTTTCGATCGCTTCTGCTTCAGCAATACCTTTTGCTTTAATCGCCTCAGCTTCTGCTACACCTTTCGCACGGATACCTTCAGCTTCCTGTTCCATAGCATATTTTGTAGATTCAGCTTCTTTTTCTTTAGCATATTTATTAGCTTCTGACTCTTTCTGTCTCTTATATAAATCTGCATCTGCTTTCTGCTGAGAGGCATATCTTTCAGCCTCTGCCTGTTTCTTGATCTGTGCATCTAATGTCTGCTCTGTTACCTCAACGTCTTTACGTTTCAGTTCAATTTCTTTTTCCTGACGCATAATATTAGCATCCGCAGTTACAATTTCAATTTCTTTACGTGATTTTTCTTCCTGAATCTTGTATGCTGCATCTGCCTCAGCCTTCTTTGCTTTTGAAATCTTCTCAAGTTCAGATTTTTTAATTTCCAGATTGTTATTCTTTTCTGCGATCGCTGTTTCTGACTCAACCCTTGCATCATTCGCTTCTTTTTCAGCCATTGCTTTTGCTTTTTCAATATCTCTTTCGCTTTCAGCTCTGGAAATTGCAGCCTTCTTCTGAATTTTAACAACATTATCTACACCAAGATTTTCAATAACATCATTATCATCCATAAAATTCTGCACATTAAAACTGATGATATCTAATCCCATTGCAGCAAGGTCTGGCTTCGCATTTTCTGTAACAAGCTGTGCAAATTTCTGACGATCAGAAACCATTTCTTCGAGGCTCATCTTTCCAACGATCTCTCGCATATTACCTTCAAGGACTTCTCTTGCGACCTGTCCAATATCGCCTACTGGCTTATTTAAGAAGTTTTCTGCTGCAAGTTTTAATCTTTCTGGATTACTGCTAACCTTTACATTGACCGCTGCATCTACATTGATATTGATATAATCTGCTGTAGGCACAGAGCTTGATGTCTTAACATCAATTGGAATTAACTCAAGATTAAGATGATCTGCTTTTTCAAAGAATGGGATTTTTAACCCTGCCTTACCAATTAATGTCTTAGGTGTCTTTCTAAGTCCAGAAATAATATAAGCTTTATCTGGACTTGCTTTTGACATAACCGCTACCGATAATAGCTCCTACGCCACCTACCGCAATAACCACTGGTACCACTGTTCCAATTACTTCAATCATAAATATCTCCTTTGTTTATAAAATTTATTTATTACAACACCATATATAGATGTCATAACCTAGTTGCTAAATACATCCGCCACAAGAATTAGGGCGAAAATCCTCTTCGTTGATTGCCTTGAAAATCTGACGCTGAACATCAATATCTGTTGTAATTTCATCTAACCAATACTTATTAGACTCAATCCATTCATCTTGTTTCAGTCCGTCATAATATGACTCCCATTCTTCAACCCAACCTTTGAAATACCATCTCTCATATTTCTTATATGTATTCATAGGTTCTGTGCGTAAGTCTTCTGGAATCTTATCGGTAACATCTTTGCCATCAACATAAAGCTTCCATTCCCCAATACAGAGTGCAAAACCACGACCTGTCCATTTTGCTTTAACTTCCATATTTAATCATCCTCTTCAATTTAATTTCCTAATGCAATTAATGAATTTCCACATGTAATTCTGTCTGTGTCTTCTTCTTTCGACGGAACAAATACAATTACATCCCAACCGTCTTTTACAAGTGGTTGTTCAAATTTTTCATATACGTCAAAATCTGTTACGATCTCATATCCTTCGTTAACTGCTTCAACTGTTTCATGGATAGGAGTAATCTTGACAATGCATTTTTCCTTATCGAAATACTTGTTCATCAAATCTACGTCTAAATTACTTTTGGATGTAACAGCAAAATTCAATGTATACTTACGTTTCTTTGGCATTGGCAACCAATCAATAATGCCTCCGATCTCTGTTAAAGATAATGAACATCCTCGAAACATTTCATTTCTTTGTTCTTCATTAAGAGTATTGATAGAGAACTGAAGACCAAAGCCATCTTCTCCACCATATTCGAATCCAGTTTTAACCCATTTATGTAAAAATTCTTTTAAATTATTATTTGCCTTTGGCATCATTGTAGAAATTACTGGATGATATGTGTTGAAATGTATATCACTGTCTGGATCTGCTAACATATGTGCAATCTGTTTAGCCGAAGCAATTACATTTTGATTAAATGTAGGCTCTCCCATTCTTGCATAATGTACATTTAATCGTTCTCCATGTCTGATTCCTGATAAAGCAATTCCAGAAGTGATCTCCATCATTAACTCTGGCAACGATGCGTTTCCTTTAAATCCAAGTTTAGGGCAATCACAGAAATTGCAATGCATCGGGCAACCTTTCTGTGACGAAACAGTCACAACTAATTTTTCTCTAATATCAACTGGTTTATGTTCAACTTTTTCAATTCGTTTATCATACCCAAGAAAATCTGCCTTAATGTTGTTTTCCTTGCCATAATCACCAACAAATAAGTATTCCAATGTTAAATCTGTATCGGAGATAATTTCTCCTGTATGTGTGTCTGTAATCTGTCTCATTTTCTCTCCTTCCTTTAAATTACTGTTTTATTAATCAAATAATCCATACCCAAAGTGCTGTCTCAGTTCATGATTTCAACTATTAATCGATTTAACTTTTCGCTCTTTGACAAGCTTATATCGAAAATCTTTAGGCATAGACAATGCGATAAAATTCATAATAAGTTTTGCACAGTCTTTCCTTTCTTCGATATAATACACGCCATCTTCTTTATAGAAATCAACCTCTTTAAAACACCCAGAATTATTTAAAATTTCAAATGCTGTTTCGCTAATTTCTGATTCTTGATACTCTGTCCAAATCAGTCTCTCACTTCTACAACCAAGACCTAGCCCCGTATAATCTTCATTACAATTAAAACCTACTCCTAGCTTTTTACAGCTGTCTTTATACGCTTGTCGAATTTTATGAATATCATAGTTACAATCAAATAAAAAACTTTCTGATATTTTATGCCCATCTTCCGACCAGTCGCCTAATTCTAATTTATAAATCATTCCAGTCTCCTTTCTTTAGGCACCCACCCGTCAAATATGACGAGCAGGTATATCATCTTAATCTTCTAAAGAATCAATCATCGCACGTAATTCTGCTTCTGACATCTTCTCAATAGCCTCATCCTGTTTCTTGGAAAGAGCATCAATATATTTTCTCTGTGTCAGTTTCTTATTAATACGTTCCTTCTCAGTAAGTCTCTCATTACGTTTTGTTATAAAGATATACTTCACAATACCAATCGCAGCTGTTAACTTTGGATCAACATTTGCATCATCCAACAGACTTTCTTCTGAAGATTTAACTTCCTGATCTTTCAGATTTTTATAAACCACGTCTAAATCTTTATCAGATAAATCCCATAAATCTTCTACGGATAATTCTCCCTTTGTTGATGGGAATCTCAATTTGCTTCTTGTTGCCATTTCGAATAACTTTTCTGTTGTCATAATTTAATCTCCTTTTTATGTTAAAATTTAATTTTAAGAACTCTTTCTGTTGCACCCTTGACTTTAACGATCACATCATCTCGTTTTGTAGAACTGAAACCAATTCCTGATAGCTGGTTTGGATCATCTGCGACATGCATCTTACTTCCTAAAGCCTCGAATACTCTTTTGTGCTGTACTAATTCCTGCTTCAAAAACTCATTGAAGAATCCATTTGGAGTATCTTCATTTACACATCCATTTAACATAAACAGATAATGTTTATGTCCAATACCTGTCTGCTCGTCCCAATAGTTAGGTGAATAACACATTACTGTTACTGGCACAAACTGATTTGTATTGATTCCCCAGATTTCTCTTGAAGATGTTGTTGATGGAAGTTTCTCTTTGATTGTGAATACTCCATCTTTTAATGTAACTGTAGCCACTGGAACATCTTCGTTCTGACGTAAAGGCTTATCATATTCAAATTCATAAATCTGTCCATCAAATTCAATCTCTGCTGTAAATCCAGAAACTCCATTTCTATGAGCAAAATTTCTTACGAAAAATTCATATTCTCCGTCAACCATTTTGGATTTATCTGCCCATGTAATATTTTCTACGGCAGGCTCTCCTCTATGTGGATGAGTTACATCAACATCAAGGCTTCCACCAGTTGCATAATCATGCATTGAAGCATAATAGATATGATGACGTGGAGTTCTGCAATGTGCATCAAAATCATCCTGATTCCAATCTGTATTTGCATTCCACTGAATTGAGAATCTTAAAACTCCATCAACTGCACCACCTGCGTTCTTAACTCTTTCTTTCATTTCACTGTCTGTCATATTTCCTGAATATGCCCAGCTGAAAGGATTACTCCACTTCATCATGTTCTTAGCATCTTTATTTACAGGTGCGATCAGTGAAACCATATTCTTCTTGTGACGATTTTCAAACAGAACTTCTAATTCTTTTGCCGTTGGAAGTACATCTGATACGAATTTCTCTGCACTGATTTCTTCGACTTTAGAGAACTTCTTAGGATTTACAGCAACTTCCTTACTCATCTCATCGAAAATATCTAAACCGCCCTGAATACGTGGGGCTGCATCACGATTACAAAACAGGATATTGTTGACTGTAATATCATCAAGTTCCGCAAATCTACGCTGTAATGAATCCATATATCCTAAATCAGTCACAGTTTTCTTTGCATCCTCAAGCATTTTCTTTGTAAAAATTGCCTTTGGTCGTTTGTAATTCGCAGGAGCTACAACATTTTCATAAGCCTTAACCGCATTATCTAAGTCCATATCCTCACTGATATTTACAAGCAATGTACCAATACTATGGTTTCTAATACGACCAATTACATCTCCGATAGTCATTGCTTTTGTCCATGTGTATGTATCTTTTTCTTCATCTGACAAACCATTGTATTCTCTCTGATATTTTCTAAAATCTTTTAATACTCTTTCCCATTCCTGTCCTCTATAAAGAGTATTTGAAGCAATCAGTTCTAATACTGTATCAACAGCTTCTTCTGTAATTTCATCAAGTGATCTTTTGAACACGTTCTTTCGATCTCTAACTTTTGCTTTTGCTGTAGGAATATCGGATTTTCTTTCTAGTAATCTCTCTGGAATCGGTGTATACATATGAGTCCATTTGATAATCTGCTTATCTTCTGTATACTCATTTGTACTTTTTACTCCAACTGTATTTGTAAAATGTCTCCAAATATCTTTGATTGGCTTTGATTCTACATATGTTCGTAAAGCATCAACTACTGGCTGAAATACGACATCATCAGTGTCGATTTCCCAGATCGTATGAATCTTACCGTCAACAATTGTCACAGCTCCACCGATTGTTTTAATGAAGTTTCGGCAATGCCCACAATCATATTCTCGTCGTTTGCGATACATTTTGTTTGTTCCTTCAGGGAAACTGCTCAGATATACTTCCCAAAGTTCATCTTTATCAATATCTGTTTCATATAATGTAGAATTGTTTTTCTCTACATAGTCGAGCATCTTATTTAAACGCTCTGACAATTTGTTTAAAAAATTGCTCCAGTTTTCATTCATTGGTGTGCACATAATTTATCTCCTTTTCATGTATTATTTAATTGCAACAAAAACTTCACCATTCTTATTGTCATTAATATAAATTTCCTTGCCTTTAAGCTCTGGGAAATATTTCTTTACAAGTTTTTTAAACTCATTTGCAAGTTTAGAATCACTTGGAGTGTAGTGTACTTTGTCACTTGAGAACTCAGCAATACAATCTACTGTTGTTCTTCTTAAGAACTTCGCATAAGTCAAACCTTTCTGATCATCTTTTCTATACTTATCCTTCTCCATGATCTCTTCTAATTTGCATAAATTTTCTGTGACCTCAATACAGCTGCTTGGATATTTCACATATTTGTTTGTCCAGAAGTCAACTGCATCATGAACACTTGCATTGCCACAAAGGTATTTTAATACACAAGTTTTGAAGCCATTTTCTCTGTCATACACATCATTTCCTTCTACATACGCAACAGTTTCCGATCCAGAAGTCCATAAGATTTTAACCATTCCATGATAATGTTTTACTTTAAACACTGGTTCGCCATCTTTTTCAATCTGTTTACCGTTATTGTCTAACATTGGTTCTTTTACTGTAATTTCTTTATCAACATAAATCGGTTTCTTAATCATTTCTTTTAAATTCTTCGTATACATTTCTTTCTCCTCTTCGTTTTCTGTAAGTTCACTCATGATTTCATCCAATTTTTCTGACGAAAACGTTAAAGTCGCACTCGTTTCACCATTCCAAACAATATGTGTTGGTGCATAAGGACTCAACCCATGGTCGTCATGTATCATCCTTGATTCCCCTGGGGCTGAAAATCCACCAAACCAATTCTTTTCTGCTTCTGACGTTGCGGTAATTGGTTTTTGCTGATAGTGTGGCAGAGCAGACACTCTTCTTTCTGAAAGTGGCGGTATTAATGTTCCAACTTTTATTTTGCCTGCTGGAATCGTACCTGCCTGAATCTTTGGATTTTCATTCATTGTTTCTGTTACTTCTTTTCTTGTAACCGTAATTGCAGCTTCTGTTGATCGTATGCTTTGATTCCTATACTGTTCTTTGTTATACCAAGGCGGAACAATGATCAACGCTCTATCATTTCCATACACATCCATTTCAATTGGCTTAGTATCATGAAATCTAGTAGTCATATAAGGATGTCTTGTTCGATCAATTCTGAGTTGTGGTTTTATTGTATAAGTAGCAGTAACTGTCGCAAGATTTTTCAATTCAACAACCACAATTTTAAATTTCGTATATACATCATCATTATCTACTTCGACAATATCTCCTACATTAAATGATGAATGGCTGCCACGGTTATATCTAATTCTTTTACCATTCGTACAGCGTACCCAAACGCCCGTTTTATTTTCGTCCATTCTTTGTCTCCTCTCTAAGCTGATGCACTCTGTGAGGCAAAGTATTGTGCTAATTTCTTTGCCAAGTATAATTGCCCTTTGCCAGTCACATATGTTTTGGTGATCAACTTGTTTCCATTCTTAGTTTCAACTTCACTTTCTGTTAATTTGAAAATGCCCTGCTTAACATATCTTTCATATGGGGTATTATCTGACATGAGATACCCTTCTTTTCTTAACCACGCAAATAATTTGTTTCTGCCCATATGAATATCTTGATTTTCTTTCTCAAGAAGCTTTGCCATTGTTTTCATATCAACCATTGTTGGTGTGGCACTGACCGTATTGGCAAAATCAACAAGTGGCTTCTGTTTACTGATAACTTCTTCTTTCTGGGCTAATAGTTCATCCTTTTGTTCCAAAGTGTTTTGCATAATATTCAATGCTTTCGCCATGATAGTTAAATCATCATCGTCTTTTTCAATTGGAATATATCCGCCTGTCTTACGAATCTGCGGAAGAACTTCTGATGTTACCCAATGCTTGAATTCTTTTGCCTTATCAAGCTTACTTCCAAAGATTAATGCATAAAGTCCTGACTCATTAATAAACACTGGGTATTGAACTCTCCCTAATTTGTCTGTTATAGATGGGGTAACGTTTCGTTCCCCCATAATTTTATCTTCATCGTCAACATGATCTCGAATTGCTTTCTTCGAATTTGTATAACCAAGACACTCAGCTACATCTTTCCCTACGAACCACGGGTTATTATTTAAGATTACCGTTCTGATATTCCCAAATTCATCATTATTAAACACCAATGTGTTTAATCCTTCATTTACCATATTCTTTTCTTCTGTCATTAAATACCTCCTAAGTTATAATTTTACATTTTAATTTTGCACAAATGCCTGTGCGAGTCATCATATATAATAAGGAAGAAACTCTACCCGATTATATTCTGGATCAGCTCATAATACTTTGTTCTACCGACATAAGGTTTATGCTCTGCATCTTTTAATTCTTTCTTCAAAGTACATATGTCTTTCTGATTATCCATGCAATTTTGCATCACTTCTATGTATCGAATACAATTCTTGATCTTTCTGTGTAATTCTTGTAAGGTTTTAAGATACCCAACAATCACTGCACGTTTCGCAGCATCAATCTTTTTAAACTCAATCGCATGAAGAATATCACTTCTGGCAGAGTCGGCATATGATAACGCCTGCTCTAATTCAAACTTCTTTTCTCCTAATTGATCTGAGTCATATGCTAAAAGCCCTACTATAGCTCTTTCCTCAGTCTCTATGTTGTCGATCAATGTATTATCACATTCCCAGTCCATAAAGCAATTTCCATTACCTTTTCGCATTATTTCGCTAGATTCCATGGGTTTTCCAACTTTACCTAGCTCAATTTCTCGGGCATAAAATCCGTCTTTCATCCACGTATATTTATGCTTCAAACCTAAAATGTGCTTTGCTTGCTTAGAGGTAAATTGAGTAGCTTCAGACTTACGATTATCACGAACGTATTTATTTCTTGCATGATCTCTTTTCACATAGAACTCTCCATTCGTAATTATGTATTTCATACATCACTCCTGTATTTAATTGTAGTTTTTTGGAAAAATTTTCATGTTGACGAACATGTTTAGAATTGTTATAATGATTTTAAGGATAATAATATCCTTATCTATTAAACAATTCTAAATATCAAATTCGATTTTCTATCGTGCTGCCAACACGGTAGATTCAAAAAATCTTTTTTTGTTATCTATGATTTGTTTAGTTGAAATTTTTAGTTTGTGTGAAAGTAGAAGTTTTACCAAAGACTTCTACTTTCTTTTTTATTGTCTGTATTTTTATTCCAACATTGTATCTCTCTTTGTATGTAAATTGCAGGCATTTGATTATGTCAAATATGTCGTCCTGCCTAATATGAGAGAACAAATTCTCATCTTGAATAAATTCGATCCAATGATATGAAAGATCTTTATCTTTGCCATAGATCTTCATCTTTCTATCATCTGCTCGAATCTTATATTCACTCAGAAACCACGATGACATTTCTGATGAGTGTAAATCAAGTACATCAATATGCATTTGATTTGATTGATTCGCTACCAATGTTTTTAATATTTGATTGTCCATACATATACCTTCCTTTATTCTGTCATAATTTGATGTACACGATAATTCTTATAGTCCTCATCTTTATATAAATAACCAATAGTTTTACCAATTACAGTTTGACGATCACTAAATTGTTTCTTTTTTAATCTATATGATATATAATAATTATAATAAAATTCAATTGCAATTTCACTAAATTGACGTGCGATTATAGATCGTGCGATTCCTTCTTTTGATTTAATATAATATAAATCTGCAATTGCCTTGATATCCATTTTAGATTTTAAATATTGTATAAAACCAGAATTAATAACATCAATGGTTGTCAATTTCTCATAAGATAAAGTGTTACCAGTTAATTCTAATTGAGACTGCACATTATTATATATCCTCTTTTGCTCTGCTTGATATTCTTCTATATTATTACATTTTTTTCGTGGTATTAATACAAAATCATCATATATATTCGTATCTCCCATTTTCAATTTATATTCATTCAATGTCTCGATAAAATCTTTGGAGACTGGTTTCCCAAAAATTGTTAAATCATTTTGATTAATATCTGAGAATTTTAGATTTCTTAACTCCTTTCCATTTATCCCATTATATAAACTCACAATATGAAATCTAGTATTCAATTTGGTATCGGCTGATGCATTGCACGACATCAGATTCGAAATAAACGCATTTATTTTATCTGGTGTAACATAATTAACATTAACTCTATTTGAAAAATATATATCAACTGCTAATTGCAAGTTTATAAATTTATCATTAACAAATGGATTATATTTAATGTAATTTTGTTCATATGCATAAGTATATAGTTTAACGAGCTGGTCATATCTTTTTTTAATAGAATTCATACTTTTGGTTTTTTTACCTCTAGTATCTGATAATATAGCCTCTTGGATTGTACCTGGTGCATACGTTAACCCAGATTCATTGTCGTCCGCAATATCAGAATCTAACAACCAATTCCATGTTGGGCGACGTGATTCTGATACGTGAGAATCTATATAATTTTGTATCAATTCTTTATTATTCATAATATTCTCCATTTCTAGGATGCCATTGCATTCATGTACGATAACATGCCGTTTTGTATTAAAATGCCATGTCCTATTTTTAACATTAAAGATAGATCAGATATTCTTCCCCAATACTCTAAAAGATTATTCTTTGGAATTGTTCTTCCTTGCTCTAAATACACCTGTGATACCATTTTTAATCCATTACTGGTATTTGGATAAATGGTTACATGTGTCGGTATCCAGTTCCTTAATTTTTTTGTAATTGGATACACGTTAATCTCTGTGCTCGTATTATTACAAATATTATTAGAATATACGATGACTGGTCTTTTCCCATGCAAGATATGACTACCTTCAATTTTCGGCAAATCTGCAAAATATATTCCCCAAACTTGAGGATTTTGATATTTGCCATATACATATTCTTTTCTTTCTTTGTTAGTATATCCGTTCATTTTTACGTCCCTCAACTTTCCCCAGTTGCATTTTTTGTTTTCATGAATTAAATATACCATACTTTTTGCACCCTGTCAATAGGTGCAAGAAAGAAAGTTAATTTTTGTTGTGAACAAAGAATCTCTACATTTCTTATTATAATGCTACCATAGAACAAAATCAAGATATTTTTCGAACAGATGTTCTCTTTTTGTTCGAACACTTTACTTTGTGCTTACTTGGAAGGGGGAAATACTGTCTAACTTTATGAGGCTTATCCAGTTTCCATTTCTTTTCTTCAAAATCATAGTCACAAAAATCAAGCACTTCGTCCACACATCCATCATTATATTTGTAATCCACAATAACAGGATATGTTTTATACCTCATGTAACGTGATGCATTATCTGGTTTTAATGGTGGAATCTCTGCTGAAATCCACATAAGATTCTGGTTTGCTTTCTTTTCTTCCTTATTTTGTCTAATCGTATTTATCTTCATACAAAATTCTCCTATAAAATCCTAATAATTTGTTCGTAAATTGCAATCGCATTATCTTCTGGAAAGTTCTGGTTCACATGCATATGCCCAAAGAACCATTTTTGATAAATCACTTTGTCTTTTATTTGCTGTAAATAATCCGTTAACTTGTCAGATTTGTACACTCCTGATCCTTGATCCATTTGTCTTAAAACAGATGTGTATGGACTATGTGTAATAACGTAATCTACTTGGAAGTCATTTTTCTCTAAATTCATCACACCTTCTGCCATCTCTTTATCAGATGGCAATTCTTCTTTCCACCAGCTCACATGATTAATCCTAAACATTTTGTCATAATCTCTGTACCATTCATTAATTCTTGGATCGTCTGGCTCTAAAATTCCATCTTGCACATCATGGGAACTGGTACCGCCAAATGTAAAGAATTTCTTTCCTTGAATTTCAAACACCTGTCCACGCATAAGATGAAATACAGAGTCTTTGATCTTGTGAATCTTTCCGCCACACCATTTCTCTACAGGATATTGATATAAGCGGTCGTAATTTTCATGATTCCCACATACAAACAATGTAGTAAATGGCTTGTTATCTAACCATTCCAGATTATATCGTTCTTCTTTTGTGTCATGCCACAGTCCAAAATCTCCGCAGATAATCACATAATCATCTTTGGTTAACTCAACTCCCTCTGGGAAAGAACGACTGTTTAATCGAGTCATCCAATCCCCATGTGTATCTCCTGTTACAAATATCATACAATTACTCCTTCCAATAACTCTTCTAATGCCTGCATATTATCTTCATGTACTCTATCATCTTGATCTGCATCATCTTTGCCAGTCTTATAAGCAAACTTGATAATCTCCATAACTCTATCATAACTCACATTAACAACATTTTCCTTCAATCCGTTAAAAGCCCCACTGATAATTTCCTTGTATGTCTGCGCAATATCATCAAACAATACATGAGTTTCTTCCTCTGTGATTGTTGCATACAGAAATGTCATTGCAGGGCTACTATGATTCAATAATCTCATAAGTGTATACAATACGTTCTGATCATCTTTATGATCGACAAGTGTCCAATACACAAAGTTCTTTCGTAATGTATGCGTACCAATATTGTCCTCAATTCCAACTGCTTTAGCACCTTTTTTAACAAAATCCAAAGCATTTGCTTCAGTCATGTGTCCTGATCCAGACTTACATGTTCCAAAAACATAATCATCCATTGGCACTTCGCCATCAATCTTGACATCATATTTAGTTCCTGCAACAGCTTCAAAGAAAATATCCACTGCTTCAGTTACCAAATCGTTAAAGTATACAGTTCTGAATTTCTTTGTTTTCTTTTCCTGCTTACGAGTCTTATCGTCTAATAAATCGCCCCATTTGAGTCTGACGATATCAGAGATACGATATGCTGTATTGTTTCCAACTGTAACCAAAAGATTGTTTCTGGCAGCTACATATCGTTTGTACTCTGTGTACGATTTATCAATCTGGTCTCTAAAATATGCATTAAAGGCTGCAAATTGTTTTCTGTCCTTGATCGGATACACTAAAGATGATACGCCTTTCTGTTTGTTAGATCGAGTCCATTTAGGACTTCCATCCTTACGTCTTTTAATCTTTGTTTCAGATTCTTCTGCGTTATTATTGTTTACTGTTTCAATAACTTCAAACTGTGTTGCTGCCATAATAATCTCACCTCTCTTAGTTATTCTTACACTCTCTTAATTACTTTTTCTATTTCCTGTGCCAGCAGAAAATCATTTATTGCATTTTCATCGTCAGTAATCAATGTATATTTCCATACTGGGGAACCATGATATGATATATCTTCAACCTTAAATAATCCTCTTTTACCAGTGTTATTTTCTCTATGATCTGACTCCAATAACTCTGTATGAATTCCCCAACTATCATATAGATGTCCATCGTATAGTATTTGAGCCGCAGCTATTAATATATTATATTTACTCACATCAACCTCTGTATTCACTGTTCCGTATAATTTCATTGTTCCAATCTCCTCTCTAATTATTGCACTGTTCACGTACTTCTGGTCTAATTTCTACTTCGATTAATTCCATAATTCTCACTCCTATTCTCTAAATTTAGGCAAAACAAAAAGAAGCCCATAAGCTTCTCAATCTCATTCTGTTATTCAATTTCTACAATGGTCTAATAATATCAGGATTCATGATCAGAATACTATCACAATCCCAACCGTAAAGCTCATAATATAACTCGTAATCACCTTTTGATAAATTAAGCTTAATTGCATCAACTCCACCTTCGACCATCTTCTCAAAATCTGGCACAACGCCCATTGTATCAAATAAATATTTTGGGAGATATCCCGATAGATCTTGAGTTGGAACCTGCTTTAAATCGGCTTTCTCTGTCCATCCAACAATATTTGCCGAATCATCCAATGTAAATTTAAAGTTTTTGTCCAGTTTATCAATTCTAAAATCATTATCAATACACCATTTCTCCCACGGCTGATCCGCCTTTATATCCGATGCCCATAAACCGCCAAATGGTTTGTTAATTATGTTTCTGTTCACAATTGGCATAAACAACTCTTTCTCAAACTTATCACTGCCGTAGTGAATATAAATATTTTCTGACATTTTTCCATCCTTTCGTCAAACTTATCCTGTCATCTGCTTCTCAAAAAGCTGTCTTTCTAACGCATCGAAATCATAGTTACGATCACACTCTAAGTGTGGAAGGTTTGTTACCTTGGACTTTTGTTTAGCGTTCTTCTTAGCCTGATTACGTTCCCAGTTTCGTACTGCTGCCTTCCAGTCTTGCATTTTGCTATTGCCCATCATCCAGTCTTTGGCTGTGTAATAATCCACAAACTCTTCTGGATCAATTCCATTGTGTCTCTGCTGGCAATATCTGGAGACTTGCTCGCAATCAGGCGGTGTGAATCGCTTTATAT
>OBYF01000092.1_pt1 | contig 77892 bp, 67 predicted proteins | sample 1495471 | NCBI WGS metagenome assembly OBYF01 (sample SAMEA2580185, study PRJEB22360) | human gut metagenome | biome: human gut; feature: human-associated habitat; material: faeces | place: Denmark | collected 2008/2010
ATGCTAAAGCTGGTATCGCTTTGACTGATACTTTCGTTAAAGTTGTATCTTGGTACGACAACGAAATCGGTTATTCTAACAAGGTTCTTGACCTGATCGCTCACATGGCATCTGTTAACTGCTAATATACAGTTAGAAAATAATAAAAAATAGGCGGCTTCTTTTATGAAGTCGCCTATTTTTTTTGCACATTTGCAATTAAATTATTTTTTTCTATAAATAGGTATATGACAAGATTTAAACTTACACTAATATTACTTTGTTTTATGACCATGATACAAGCCTCAAACCCTTTCTTTGAAAAGTATTCAACTCCGTACGGAACTGTTCCTTTCAATCTGATAAAGACTGAACATTATGCACCTGCCATACACGAAGGCATCCGCCGGCAAAATGCAGAGATAGATGCTATCATCAATAATACTGCCACTCCGACTTTTGAAAACACAATAGTGCCTTACGAAAAGTCCGGAGAACTATTGCAGCGTGTAAATACCGTATTCGGCAATCTACTCAGCGCCGAAACCAGCGATGAATTGCAGGAACTTGCCCGGGAAATCATGCCGCTGATGAGCGAACATGAGAATAACATCAGCCTCAACGAAAAGCTATTTGCCCGCATCAAAGCCGTATATGAGCTGACAGACAAAAACAAACTTACTCCGGAACAATCCAAGTTACTGGAAGACATCTACACCGGTTTTGTCCGCAACGGAGCAAACCTGCAAGGAGATGCCAAAGAAAAGTACCGCAGCTTATGCAAAGAGCTAAGCCTGCTGACGCTGCAATTCAGTGAAAATGCCCTGAAAGAGACAAACGACTACCAACTGGCACTGACCGATAAGTCACAATTGTCCGGTCTGCCCGAAAGCGCCGTTGATGCCGCCGCAGAAACAGCGCAGGAAAAAGGAGTGAAAGGTTGGGTATTCACCCTGCATGCCCCAAGTTACAGCCCTTTCATGACGTATGCCGACAACCGCGAACTGCGCCGCAAACTCTACATGGCATATAATACAAAATGCACGCACGACAATGCCTGCAACAATTTGGAAATCGTAAAGAAAATTGCCAACGTCCGCATGGAAATTGCCCAATTGCTGGGCTACGACAACTTTGCCGAATACAACCTGAAAGAACGAATGGCACAAAACAGCGACGCCGTATACAAGCTGCTGAACCAACTGCTGGAAGCATATACACCCGCCGCACAAAAAGAATATGCTGAAGTGCAGGCACTGGCACGTAGCGAAGAAGGAGAAAACTTCAACCTTATGCCATGGGACTGGAGTTACTATTCTCAAAAACTGAAAGACCGGAAATTCAACATTAATGATGAAATGCTTCGCCCCTACTTTGAGCTAAGCAAAGTAAAAGAAGGGGTATTCGGACTGGCAAGCAGGTTGTACGGCATCACATTCAAGAAGAACCCTGACATCCCCGTCTATCACAAGGATGTGGAAGCCTACGAAGTGTTTGATAAAGACGGCACATATCTTGCCGTACTCTATACGGACTTTCATCCCAGAGCCGGAAAACGCTCCGGTGCATGGATGACGAGCTACAAAGGGCAGTGGATAGATGAGAAAAGCGGCGAAAACAGCCGTCCGCACGTGTCTATCGTGATGAACTTCACCAAGCCCACACAGAACAAGCCCGCCCTACTGACTTTCGACGAAGTGGAAACTTTCCTGCACGAGTTCGGACACAGCCTGCACGAGATGTTTGCCAACTCCACTTACGAAAGTTTAAGCGGTACAAATGTTTATTGGGACTTTGTAGAACTGCCTTCCCAGTTCATGGAAAACTTTGCCATTGAAAAAGAGTTCCTGCACACCTTTGCCCGCCATTACCAGACCGGCGAACTCATCCCTGACGAACTGGTGCAGCGCATTGTAGACTCATCGAACTTCAACGTAGCTTATGCCTGCCTGCGCCAAGTGAGCTTCGGATTGCTGGACATGGCATGGTACACACGCAACACCCCGTTTGAGGGGGATGCCAAAGCCTACGAAAAGAAGGCTTGGGAAAAAGCGCAAATACTCCCTGTTGTGGAAGAGACTTGTATGAGCACCCAGTTCTCGCATATCTTTGCAGGTGGATATTCTGCCGGATATTACAGCTATAAATGGGCGGAAGTACTGGATGCAGATGCTTTCTCGCTGTTCAAGCAACGCGGCATTTTCAACCCGGAAGTAGCCGATTCTTTCCGCCGGAATATCCTGTCGAAAGGAGGTACGGAACATCCCATGACGCTCTACAAACGTTTCCGCGGACAAGAACCGACCATAGATGCACTATTAATCAGAAACGGAATAAAGAAATGAAAAAGAGAATAAATATAAAATCAATAGGCTATGTCCTGATGATGCTGACCATGTTACTTGGTTTCAGTGCTTGCAACAACGAAGACGACGTAATGGAAATCTTCAACGACAAGACTTGGAAACTGAGCCGCATAACTACTGAAAAAGGAAAGGAACAGTTCTATCAAGGTTTGTGGAGTAATGAGGCTGAAGAGAAAGCCAGCAGGGAACTGCTCAAGATAACAGAAAATTTCACATTGAACTTCAACTGTGCCGATGTGAACGGCGAGGTGACCGGTACGGTCAGCGCCCATGCCGTCAAAGCAAACATCAGCGACGCCATCCTGAAAATAGACGGAAAGGAACACACCATAAGCATCAGTGGGAAAGCCTACGGCAGTGAAAGCGACAAGCTGGCAAAAGTATTCATCAGCGGCCTGTTCAATGTTTTCAAGTACGAAGGGGACGTGCACAACCTCACCCTCTACTTTAAAGACGGAAATACAACAAAAGTCATGGGATTTACAGCCCGCTAAATTCAGCTAAAGATATGGACGAAACTACGAAAAACAAACAAGAAGCGTTGGACAAACGTTATATACGCATGGCAAGTATCTGGGCGGAAAACTCTTACTGCCAACGGCGCCAGGTCGGTGCACTCATCGTAAAAGATAAAATGATTATCTCTGACGGATACAACGGCACGCCTTCCGGATTTGAAAATGTATGCGAGGACGAAAACAACATTACCAAACCGTACGTTCTCCACGCCGAAGCCAATGCCATTACCAAAATAGCACGCTCCAACAACAGCAGCAACGGCGCCACGATGTACGTTACGGCATCTCCCTGCATTGAATGTGCCAAGCTCATCATCCAAGCAGGCATCAAACGTGTTGTATACTCTGAAAAATACCGCTTGGAAGACGGTATCAATCTATTGAAACGGGCAGGTATCGAAGTGGTATTCGTTTCAGTTGAGAATTGAGAGTTGGAAGTTAACTGCTTTGCACGCAGCCAACTAAATATAGTATAGTAAAATTGAAAATAGTACATATCATTATGGGCACAAAAAACTCTTCCCGCTTCACGCCGCTTATTATCGCAATCAGCGTAGTGGCGGGCATCCTTATCGGAACGTTTTATGCCAAACATTTCGCAGGAAACCGTTTGGGTATTATCAACGGCTCGTCCAACAAACTGAATGCTTTGTTACGGGTGGTGGACGATCAATATGTGGACAGCGTCAACATGACCGACCTCGTAGAAAAAGCAATGCCGCAGATACTGGCAGAACTTGACCCCCACTCCACCTATATCCCTGCACAGAAGTTGGAAGAAGTGAACTCCGAACTGGAAGGCAGTTTCAGCGGCATCGGTATCCAGTTTACCATACAGGAAGATACCATACACGTAAACAGCGTGATCCAGGGAGGCCCTTCCGAGAAAGTAGGACTCATGGCGGGCGACCGCATTGTCATGGTGAACGACAGCCTGTTTGCCGGCAAAGGACTGACCAACGAAAAAGCCATGCGTAACCTGAAAGGGCCAAAAGGCACACAAGTGAAGTTAGGAGTAAAGCGAGCGACTGAAAAAGACTTGCTGGACTTCACCATTACACGTGGAGATATTCCGCAAAACACGATTGATGCCGCTTATATGCTAAATGATGATTTCGGCTACATACAAGTCAGCAAGTTCGGGCGCACCTCCCACGTGGAACTACTGAATGCCATTGCCCAGCTAAGTCACCAGAAATGCAAAGGTTTCATTATCGACCTGCGCGGCAACACCGGAGGTTATATGGAAGCGGCTACACGCATGGTCAATGAGTTCCTGCCGGAAGGAAAGCTCATTGTATACACCAAGGGACGCAAATATCCGCGTATGGAAGAATATGCCAACGGTACGGGCAGTTGCCAGAAGATGCCGCTTGTGGTACTGGTGGATGAAGGTTCTGCCTCAGCCAGCGAAATCTTTGCAGGCGCCATTCAGGACAACGACCGGGGAACTATCGTAGGACGCCGTTCATTCGGCAAAGGATTGGTACAGCAACCCATCGACTTCAGCGACGGTTCCGCCATTCGCCTGACCATCGCCCGCTACTATACCCCTTCCGGACGATGCATCCAACGCCCCTACGAAAGCGGCAAAGACTCCAAGTACGAAATGGACTGGCTGACCCGCTACGAACATGGAGAGTTTTTCTCTAAAGACAGTATCAAACTCGACGAGAGCCTGCGTTACTCCACCGGACTGGGACGCCCCGTCTATGGCGGAGGAGGCATCATGCCCGATGTATTTGTGCCGCAAGACACAACCGGAGTATCTTCCTATCTGATAGAGGTGAGCAACAAGGGACTGATCATACAGTTCAGTTTCCAGTACACCGACCGTAATCGTGCCAAACTGGCCGAATTCGGCAATGAACAGGACTTACTGAAATACTTGCGACGTCAGGGCATCGTGGAACAATTCATACGTTTTGCCGACTCCAAAGGGGTAAAAAGGCGTAACCTCCTGATACATCGCTCCTACAAGCTGCTGGAACGAAACCTCTACGGCAATATCATCTACAATACCTTAGGCAAAGAGGCCTATATCCGATATATCAACGAGAGTGACGCTACCGTAAAGAAAGCATTGGAAATCTTGGAACGTGGCGAGGCTTTCCCAAAAGCCCCGCTACAAGCCGGTCAGGAAGAGGACAATAACAACAATGGAAAAGAAAAAAGAACTGCGCAAGCGTATGGCTTTACTGAAGACCCTTCACAAATCTACCATTACGCATCAGTCACAATCTGCTGAAATACTCGCCGCCCTCGAAGCCCATCCGGCTTTCAGGGCGGCAAGCACTATATTACTGTACCATTCACTGCCTGATGAAGTAGATACACACAGCTTCATCAGGAAATGGAGTGCGAAAAAACAAATATTGCTGCCCGTTGTCACAGGTGACGTTCTGGAGCTTCGCGTCTATACCGGGCCGGGCGACCTTGCCACCGGAGCCTACGGCATAGAGGAGCCCACCGGAGCTTTGTTTACCGACTATGACGCGATAGACTTTATTGTCGTTCCGGGAGTAGCGTTTGACCGTAACGGAAACCGCTTGGGAAGAGGAAAAGGATATTATGACCGTCTGCTTCCCCGCATACCTTCCGCATACAAAGCAGGCATCTGTTTCCCGTTTCAGATTGTAGAAGAAGTCCCGGCGGAGATGTTCGACATCCGTATGGATGAGGTCATAACCTGCGAGTGAAGAGAAAGCTGACCGCCGCCCGGTTGCACTATCTGAATATAATATTGGTTATCACCTGCGCTCCTACGTGCCTGTTCAGATTGCGCACCAGCAAATCCCGGCCCATCATCAGTTCTTGACGAAGGGCTGCGGAAGTAAGATGCACGTACAATACTTGGTTCTTGATATAGAGTTCGCGTGTATAAGACGCAATGGTAGGTCCCAGCACCTCTGCCCATGAACTGATGAGTCGCCGTTCATTCAATGGCGATTCCAAACTTTCCTGCCTCAGAAAATTACGTATCAGTTTACCAATCTGTTCAGCATCATTCCGTTTCATCCCTCACTCTCCTCATCGTTCAGCGCTTGGCTCTCCGCCATTTCGGAAACGGCCCCTTGCTCTACGCAGAACATTTTATAGTCACTACCTACCTTATGCAGAATACGATCCAGATGCTCCCGGTTGGTATCCGTTATAAAGATTTGCCCGAAATTATCACCTGCCACGAGCTTGATAATCTGCTCCACACGCGAAGCATCCAGCTTGTCAAAAATATCATCGAGCAATAGCAACGGAACCGTAGCACCCGTCCGTTTCAGGAAATCGAACTGCGCCAGCTTCAAAGCCACCAGGTAAGTTTTGTTCTGTCCCTGCGAACCCTCCCGTTTGATAGGAAAGTCACCCAACAACATATTCAATTCATCCTTATGAACCCCACGCAGGGAAAATCCCATAATCTGATCACGCGTACGGCTCTCCTTCAACACCTCCAGCAAAGAAGCGTCACGAGCATGCGAGTCGTAAATCAGCCCCACTTTCTCCTTATCCTGAGAAATAAATGAATAGAAAGACTGGAAAATCGGTATGAACTCCTTGATGAACTCTTCCCGCTTACGGAACACCACTTCACCGGCTTGTGCCATCATCTCTTCCCATACCAGAAAAAGTTCTTCTTCCACCGGCATCTCATTCTTAAGCAAGGTGTTCCGCTGCGCCAATGCTTTGTTGTAGCGGATCAGTGCATCCAAATATTCTTTATCGTACTGTGAAATCACCACATCCATAAAACGGCGACGCTCATCACTACCTCCGTTTATCAATGCCGAATCGGCAGGCGACACCATCACCAACGGCAAAAAGCCGATATGGTCGGACAAACGTGTGTACTCTTTCTTATTCCGTTTGAACTGCTTCTTCTGCCGGCGCTTCATACCACAGTAAATCTCCTCCGGCGTACCGTCGGAGGCCTCGTAAAATCCCTGAATAACAAAGAAATCCGCATCATGCCTTATATTCTGCGAGTCGATGGGATTGCCGGCACTCTTACAGAAAGAGAGGAAATAAACAGCATCCAGCAAGTTCGTCTTTCCCATTCCGTTTTGCCCGAAAAAAGTATTCAGTTTCGGAGAGAAGGCAAGTTCCACTTGTTCCAGATTCTTGTAGTTGAGTATGGATATATGTTTCAGTATCATATTGGCGGCTTATCTTTTCTTTGCTTTTCAGGGCAAAGATAATGCAAAGCAAAATAATTCTACGGTTTTGAGATGTAAAATAAAAAAAGATGCCGCTAAATTTCGTTGATAGCTATAAAAAACTTACTTTTGCGGGTCGAATCAGCTATTAATGAATAATAACAAAAAGAATATATAAAAAATGGCAGAACAAAAAAAGACGAATGAAGCCTTAAACGTGGAAGACGCACTTACACAATCAGAGGCATTTCTCATCAAAAACAAAAAGGCAATTATCGGTGCTATTTTAGCTATAATCATTATTATAGCAGGTATAGTAATGTACAAAAACCTCTATGCGGAACCTCGCGAGGAAAAAGCACAGGCAGCCCTTTTCAAAGGACAAGAATATTTTGAGGCTGATGCTTTTGCAGAAGCTTTGAACGGTGACAGCATCGGTTACGTTGGCTTCATCAAGATAGCCGATCAATATAGCGGCACAGATGCAGCCAACCTTGCAAAAGCATACGCAGGCCTTTGCTACGCACACCTCGGCAAATTTGATGAAGCCGTAAAAGCATTGGATAGCTTCGATGGAAACGACCAAATGGTAGCTCCCGCCATGAAAGGCGCCATGGGTAATTGCTACGCTCAGCTCGGTCAGCTCGACAAAGCATCTTCCATGTTGCTGAAAGCTGCTGATGAAGCAGACAACACCACACTCAGCCCTATTTATCTGAAACAGGCCGGAGAAATCTTGGTTAAGCAAGGTAAGTATGATGATGCTATCAAAGCATATACTTCCATTAAGGAGAAATACTTCCGCTCATACCAGGCTATGGATATTGATAAATACATCGAGCAGGCTAAACTGTTGAAGAAATAATTTACACCTTATTATATAATAAGACATTTCGAGCACGAATTATACGGATATATACGGAAGTCAACGCCGTAAGTGCCGTATAATTCGTGTTTTTTTCTCTCTCTATTTTCAAATCTTAAACTTTAATTTATCATGGCTACAGCTTATCACAACCTTTCGGATTATGATTTCAATTCAGTACCCAGCGCTGAGAATATGAAATTCGGCATTGTAGTATCCGAATGGAACTACAATATCACCGGTGCTCTTTTAAAAGGAGCAGTCGACACCTTAAAAAAACATGGAGCGAAAGATGAAAACATCATGATAAAAACCGTACCCGGTAGTTTTGAGTTGACTTTCGGAGCCAATCAAATCATAGAATACAGCGAAGTTGATGCAGTAATTGCAATTGGTTGCGTAATTCGTGGAGATACGCCACATTTTGATTACGTCTGCATGGGCGCAACACAAGGAATTACTCAGCTAAACGCAAGTGGCGATGTACCAGTAATTTACGGATTAATTACCACCAACACAATGGAGCAAGCAGAGGACCGCGCAGGTGGCAAGCTGGGAAATAAAGGCGATGAATGTGCAATTACTGCAATAAAAATGATCGATTTTGCTTGGAGTTTACAAAAATAGTCGTATCTTTGCACCGCAATTGAGAAACAAAGCTACTTAAAAAGAGATTTAAAGTAGTTCTCGATAGCAAAAGGGCAAATACCAGAGTGGCCAAATGGGGCAGACTGTAAATCTGCTGGCTTACGCCTTCGGTGGTTCGAATCCATCTTTGCCCACAAAAAATTGCGGAAGTAGCTCAGTTGATAGAGCATTAGCCTTCCAAGCTGAGGGTCGCGGGTTTGAGCCCCGTCTTCCGCTCTTCTGAAAATCAGATAGTTATCGCAAGATTTCTATCTGATTTTTGTTTTTAGGCACTTCCGATTTGGCTATGGTTTAAAATTTTATTCATCCAGCTTCAATAATACCCGGCAGCATTATCTCTTGAAATTAAGAAAATATCTATCTTTGCCGCAAATTTAGCTGCAAACTACAATGAATGTGAACATTCCTTCCCGACAAAACATTTTCCGCGAAATGCGGGATTATCTAATGATTGCTTTAGGCATGGTTATGTACGGTATAGGGTGGACAGTTTTCCTGCTTCCCAACGACATTACCACAGGTGGAGTACCGGGTATTGCCTCACTGGTATATTTCGCAACGGGATTACCGGTACAATATGTTTATTTCGGTATTAATTTTATATTGCTACTGCTCGCTATCCGCATTTTAGGATGGAAATTCAGCATTAAGACAATCTTTGCCGTCTTTACCTTGACCTCCTTTCTGTCCATCATTCAACAACTGACAGCCAATGTCCAACTGCTGCACGACCAGCCTTTCATGGCATGTGTCATCGGCGCATCTTTTTGCGGAGGCGGTATCGGCATCGCTTTCTCTTCCAATGGAAGTACGGGCGGAACAGATATTATCGCCGCTATCATCAATAAATATAGAGACATCACATTGGGGCGGGTAATGCTGATTTGCGATCTCATCATTATCTCCTCCAGCTATTTTGTACTGAAAGACTGGGAGAAAGTAGTATACGGCTACGTCACCCTGTACATTTGCAGTTTCGTATTGGATCAGGTAGTGAACAGCGCACGCCAGTCCGTACAGTTCTTCATCATCAGCGAAAAGTATGAAGAGATAGCCAAACATATCAATGTATATCCCCACCGGGGCGCCACAGTTATCAACGCTTCCGGATTCTACACCGGCAAGGAGATCAAAATGCTGTTTGTCCTTGCCAAGAAACGCGAGTCGACCATCATCTTCCGGTTGATAAAAGACATAGACCCGAATGCTTTTGTATCACAGAGTCAAGTGATCGGAGTATATGGAGAAGGATTTGACAAGATAAAAGTGAAATAAGACACCAGTCGGCAAGCGCTTATTCAGCAAGAACGAATTTTCCTTCTTTCCAAACATAACTTACAGGGCGGCGGAGAAACGGTTTTAGTTTTTCTGCCGCTTCTTTTTCCATATAGTCAGGAGTAGTGAAAGTAAAGGTCAGTGTGGCATCCTTACTCGAAAGATCGGCTTTCATCAAAAGCATATCAGCCTGAAGGCGGGCATCTTGATACCGATATACATCTGCCGTATCAGAAGCGGGTGCAATGAAGTTGTCCATATCGGGCACTGATGGCAGATAAGATGTAGATGGCAATTCTTTCCAGTCGGTAGTATAGAAATTAATATGACTGTCACAAACAGGGGCGCACACAGTGGAGACAGTACAGATGAGCCGGGTGCTATCATTCACTGCCAGAAGTTTCATTTGCCAGGAACTCCGGGGTGTTACCTGCACACAGATATAGTCGGAAGTAAGCTCCGTCATTTCCGATTTGCCGCCAAAGCGATTCGTGACTTCCGCTTTCATCTTACTCTCCAGAAAGTCGATGAAGTCTGCACGATTCACCGCTGTAAGCAGCGGACTCAAAGAGTCGGGCATATTAGTAAAACAAGTCTTTGCCAGTTGCGCTGACAAGGAACCGACTCCCATACATACTACAAACAAAAAAACTACCAACTTCTTCACCATGTCATTTCACTATTTTGCCAATATAAATTCCTTATTTCCTGATACACGCTTTACAAACAAGAGCACAACTCACGCAAAAAATACGCATCCACATCATCAAAGCCATTCAAACTTTCACAGTCCACATCCAACACGCCCCATACTTCCCCACCTGTCCGAAGAAGCGGAACCACAATCTCCGAACGCGACAAAGAGCTACACGCAATATGCCCCGGAAAAGCATCCACATCCGGTACAACCAATGTTTCAGCTCTTTCCCATGCTTTTCCGCATACGCCCCGTCCTTTCTTTATCCGCGTACAAGCCACCGGACCTTGAAAAGGAGCAAGTACCAACTCCTCACCTTTTACCAGATAAAATCCTACCCAGAAGAAACCGAAAGTCTCCTTCAGCGCTGCTGCAACGTTAGCAAGATTGGCAATAAGGTCATTCTCATCTGCAATCAAACACTTAATTTGCGGAAGCAACGTACGATACTTTTCTTCCTTGCTGCCATTACTGATACACAGGTCTTCTGCCATAGTTCATCTGATAAAGTCTTATTTGCTCCCCAAATATAGGAAGAACATTCCAATCAACACCAAAATAAGATCCACCGCCTTGCTTTTTAAATTCTTTTCACGGAAGAACAGAGCCCCAAACAAGAACGAGACAACCACGCTACCGCGCCGCACCATAGAGACGATAGATATCATGGAATCCTCATAACTCAAAGCGTAGAAGTACACAAAGTCTGCCGCACAAAGAAAGACTGATATACCGATGATAGTCCAGTCCCAACGGAACGGAGTACTCTCTTTTCTCTTGGGATACCACAGCAACAGGATAATGGGGCACATAATAAATACCTGATATATATTGTACCACGACTGCACCACCATAGGCGGCAATTGCTTCATCAGATACTTATCGTACAGCCCACTGACAGCACCTGTCACAGCCGCCAGCACAATAAAAAGGATCCATTTATTATGTTTAAAGTCGATGCCTTCTTTCTTACCGGAACGGCTCAACATAAAAAAGGACAGCACCGCCAGCATCACACCTATCCATTGGTAAAGATTCAGCCGCTCACCAAATACGAGCATGGCTCCCACAAGCACCATTACGGGACGCGTCGCATTGATCGGCCCCACAATGGTAAGCGGCAGATGCTTCATCCCGAAATATCCGAATATCCACGAGGACAGCACAATGAAAGACTTGATGATAACAAACTTATGCACATCCCACCCCACAACAGGAACATCGAACATCGTACCGCTTAATACCGCAGGAGTAAAAGCCGATATGAGAATAAACGGAAGGAATATCAAACTGGAGAACACCGTATTCAGAAACAAGACCGGAAGTACGGCATTATCTTTAAGTGCCTGTTTCTTGAAGGCATCATAAAATCCCAGCAATGCTGCCGAGAGAAAGGCTAATAATAACCACATTGATTTTAATTATGAGTTATGAATTATGAATTGGTTACACTACAAGAAGAGGAAGAGGAAAAGTAATCACTTATCACTAACCGCTAATGAAAGCTTCTTCGGGATAGGTAACATCAACCAAGAACAACGCATTACCGGGCACAGAAGTTCCAGCCCGGCACCGGTCTTTCTGCTCAATGATACGGCGGAAACCTTCGACAGTGAGTTTACCCCGGCCTACCTCAAGCAACGTACCTACCACCGCACGCACCATATTCCGCAGGAAACGGTCTGCCTGAATGGTAAACACCCAAGTCACTTCATCCACCTGTGTCCAAGCTGCATGCATTATTTTACAATTGTTAGTCTTGACATCAGTATGCAGCTTACTGAAACTGGTGAAGTCCGTATATTCAAACAAAGTCTGTGCAGCCTCATTCATCCGTTCAAAATCGGGAGTTTGAAACAGACGGCAACGATACTGACGATCGAAAGGCATCTTAGCGGTAGTGACATAATATTTATACATGCGTGCCGTAGCATCAAAACGCGCATGAGCATCGGGACGCACAGCCCGCAGACGGTAAACGGAAATGTCCGGCGGAAGCAAGCGATTCAGCTTGTCCGCCATGAAATCCACATCCAGCGGAGCATCACTATCAAAATGAGCCACCATTAAGGAAGCATGCACTCCGGCATCGGTGCGTCCTGCACCCACAACTTCCACTTCACGCCGCAACAAGGTGGAGAGCGCCTTCATTAAACATTCCTGCACACTCGCGCCGTTAGGCTGGATTTGCCAGCCATGATAGGCTGTACCGTCGTAAGCTAAATAAATAAAATATCGTTGCACGTTTCTTTTTACTACCTGAATTTGCCTGCAAAGGTACAAAAAGAGAGGAAAAAAGCAGCAAACTCTTCCGATAGTTCTGGCAGATTGCACTATCTTTGCAGAGGTTATCACCACAAATCACGCAGATACACACAGATTCAGAATTAATTATGTATAGAAAAAGCCGTTTTATCTCTCTGTTTTTAGTAGCAAGTATAGCAATAACCTGCTGTCTGGCAGGATGTAAAAAGAAAGACATGTCCCTCAAGCTGAACGAACCCCGCAACATACGGGGTGTCATCAGTTACAAACGTTCTTTCGGCGATTTGAATGAAAAGCACCTGAAAGTTGCGCAGGCCATTGGTATCCGTCCGTTAGCATCACGCGAAGAGGCGGAAAAGCTGAAAGAGAAATTACAACATATCGCAACGAACGACTTATATGCGGTTGATTCATTGACGCACTCCATTCCATACCTTATTCCGGGAGCAGCTGCCTTGCTTGACACAATAGGGTACAACTTCCTTGACTCACTGACCGCCAAAGGCCTGAACCCGAACAAGATTACAGTTACCTCCGTACTTCGCACCAAAGACGACGTGAAACGCCTGCGCCGCCGCAACGGCAATGCATCCGAAAACTCCGCACACTTCTACGGCACCACATTCGATGTCAGCTGGAAACGCTTCCAAAAGGTAGAGGATGAAGACGGGCGCCCGTTACAGGATGTGAGTTCGGACACACTGAAACTGGTATTGTCCGAAGTGTTACGCGATTTGAAGAAGGCAGACAAATGCTACATCAAGTATGAACTGAAGCAGGGCTGCTTTCACATCACTACAAGGATGTGACTTTCACCGCAGAGGAACACAGAGCCATCATTCTTCTTCCAACATACGCCATGCCAACGGCAAGCAGTCGACGATGTCCCCCGCCGTCATCCCCATTGCTCCATGTTTCTTGCGGGCAATATCTCCTGCCAAGCCATGCACATAAGCCGCCAGACGTGCGGCTGTTTCCGTAGCATACCCCTGTGCCAGCAGAGCCAGAACAACACCTGTAAGCACATCACCGCTACCACCCGTTGCCATGCCCGGATTTCCGGTGGAGTTGAACCAGCACTTGCCCTCCGGCGTGATGACAGCGGAATAAGCGCCTTTCAGTATAATATGCACACCTGCACTTTGAGCCAGTTCACAAGCTTTCGTCAGACGTTCGTATGAGTTTTGGCATTTCCCTACCAACCGTTCCAATTCTTTGGGATGCGGAGTAAGAATACTCCCTTTGGGAAGCCTGCCGATGTAACTGCGATGTTCTCCCAGCAGGTTCAGCGCGTCGGCATCCACCACCATCGGCGTCTGGCAAGATTCGATTTGTTCCAATAAAGCAGCCTCGGTATCTCCCGCCTTACCCAATCCGGGACCGATGCCTACCGCCTGATAATCATCCGTATCGGTGGCGCAGGAAAAACGCACGTCGTTTATGTCAATCTCCGTCATGGCTTCCGGTACGGAAGTCTGCACTATAAAATTATTGCAGAAAGGAATATGGACAGTCAGCAACCCTATGCCGGAACGCAGACAGGCGCGTGCCGCAAGCACCGAGGCTCCCGCCATTCCTTGCGAACCGGCTATCAGCAAGGCCCGGCCGAAGTTTCCCTTGTGCGCAAACTTGCTGCGTACTTTCAGCATCGGAGGCATATCCCCATGTTCCGCCAATACAAAATCTGTCTCTTTCTCATTGATAGCCTCCTCGCTCAAGCCGATATCCAGCAGTTGCCATTCACCCACGAACTGTTCGTTCTCGGCAAAAAGGAAAGCCAACTTAGGCAGTTGCAAGCTTAACGTCAAGTCGGCACGAATGATATTGGCTTGAATGTTATAGGTATTATCCTCTCCCATCAGTCCGGAAGGAACATCGAGGGCAACCACCGTCGCCGGAGATGAATTGATATACTTCACTACCGCAGCAAAGCCGCCGCTCAAAGGCTTGTTCAATCCGCTGCCAAACAATCCGTCAAGCACGACATGCCTTGCCGTCAGCTCCGGTGGAACAAACTGTGTGGTTATCTCATGAAAGTCTATTCCGGAAAGTTCCGTCAGGCGCTTCTTATTTGTTTCGCAATCCGGAGACAGACTTCCTTTCGTATTAAAAAGATATACTTCTACACGATACCCCTGCTGCGCCAGCAGACGCGAAACAGCAAGGGCATCTCCACCATTGTTTCCGGGTCCGGCAAACACTGTGAAAGGAGTTTCCGTATTCCAACGTTCGGATATTGTTTTCGCCAATGCCTGCGAGGCGCGTTCCATCAGGTCTATGGAAGCAACAGGCTCGTTCTCTATCGTATAGGCATCCAGTTCTTTTATTTGAATGGTAGGAAATATTTTTATCATCGCAGCTTATTCATTTAAGTTACGAGCAAAGGTACAAAAAATAATGATTAGTAAGGAAGAAATCATATCCGGCGAATAATCACTATCTGTTAAAATTAGGTTCTCTTTCAAAGAATAACTACTTTTGCAGCCAAAACAGCTATAAAGACAAAGACTATAAACACATAATCAATGAGTACATCCAAACATCCCAAGGGGCTTTATCTGATCTTCGCCACCAGCACCGCCGAACGTTTCAGCTATTATGGCATGCGCGCCATTTTCATCCTATTCCTAACGCAGGCATTGCTGTTCGACAAGGAACACGCCGCCTCCATTTACGGCAGTTACACCGGCCTGGTCTACCTCACCCCGCTTATCGGCGGATACATTGCCGACAAATATTGGGGCATCCGCCGTTCTGTGTTTTGGGGAGCCATAATGATGGCGGTGGGACAGTTTCTGATGTTCTTCAGCGCATCCATGTTGGATGCCGTCCAACTGTCGCACTGGCTGATGTACGGCGGCCTTACCTTTCTTATATTAGGGAACGGATGTTTCAAGCCGACAGTGTCCTCCCTCGTGGGGCAACTGTATGAATCGGGAGACAGACGGCTGGACTCGGCTTACACCATATTCTATATGGGCGTCAATGTAGGCTCTTTCCTCGCCCCGCTGATTTGCGGCTACTTTGGCGAGACCGGCAACCCGAACGATTTCAAATGGGGATTCCTTATCGCCGCAATCGTCACCGTTTTTACGGTCATACTCTTTGAAACACAGAAGAACAAATACCTCATCGGCCCCGACGGCAAGCAACTCGGCATCATCCCCGACGCAAAGAAGGAACAGCCCCGGTCCGCCTCAAACACCGGACATCCGGTGGTGGACAGCAGCAAGAAAAGGCGTAATTATCTTCTATTAGGAGCGTTGACGATAGCGCTTGCCATCTTCTTCCATCAATGTTTCGGCAATGACTGGATCAGCATCGGCATCTTCACCGCTTGCATCATCTTTCCCGTCAGCATCCTGCTCGAAGGCTCACTCACGAAGATTGAGCGCGACCGCATCTTCGTCATCTATATCATTGCCTTTTTCGTCATCTTCTTTTGGGCAGCCTACGAACAGGCAGGTGCCTCACTGACGCTTTTCGCTTCCGAACAAACCGACCGCGTCATCCTCGGTTGGGAAATGCCCGCTTCCTGGATACAATCATTCAATCCTTTCTTCGTAGTGATACTGGCAGCTATCATGCCGGGAGTATGGGGATTCCTCAACAAACGGGGTATGGAGCCTGCCTCTCCCACCAAACAGGCTGTCGGACTGTTGCTGCTGTCTTTAGGCTATCTCGTCATCTGCTTCGGAGTGAAAGATGCGCAACCCGGCGTTAAAGTAAGCCTCATCTGGCTGACAGGACTTTACTTCATCCATACAATGGGTGAGATAGCACTTTCTCCCATCGGATTGTCCATGGTGAACAAGCTCACTCCTATCCGCTTTGCCTCGCTAATGATGGGTATATGGTATCTTTCCACCGCCACAGCCAATAAGTTTGCAGGCACATTGAGCGGCCTTTATCCCGAAGCCGGAAAGGTGAAAACACTGCTTGGCTACCGCATAGAAACAATGTACGACTTCTTCATGGTATTTGTCGTAATGTCCGCCACCGCATCACTTATCCTCTTCCTGCTCTCAAAGAAATTGCAGAAGATGATGCATGGAGTGGAATAAATTCACTATTTTTGCGTCAACTTTCTAAAAACTCCCATTTATGGATACCATACAAATAAAAGACAAAATGTTCACCGTTTCCATCAAGGAACAGGACATATTGAAAGAAGTGTCTCGTGTAGCGAACGAAATCAACCGCGATTTGGCCGGTAAAAATCCGCTTTTCCTTAGTGTATTGAACGGTTCGTTCATGTTTACCGCCGACCTGATGAAGCGCATCACCATTCCCTGTGAAATTTCTTTCGTAAAACTTGCTTCTTACCAGGGAGTATCTTCTACGGGAGTTATCAAAGAAGTAATCGGCATCAACGAAGATATCTCCGACCGTACAATCGTTATCGTCGAAGATATTGTAGATACCGGGCTCACCATGCAGCGTCTGCTGGAAACTCTGGGCACACGCGGACCTAAAGACATCCACATCGCCTCATTGCTGGTGAAACCCGAAAAGCTGAAGGTAGACTTAAACATCGAATACGTAGCCATGAACATTCCCAACGACTTCATCGTGGGCTACGGTCTGGACTATGACGGATTCGGACGCAACTATCCCGACATCTACACCGTAGTGGATTAAATGCGGGAAAGAGGTATTAAGAAGAAAAGGTATTAAATTGTGAATCATTAAATAATAGCTAAACAAATGTTGAACATTGTAATTTTCGGTGCTCCCGGTTCAGGAAAGGGAACACAAAGCGAGAGAATCGTAGCAAAGTATGGCATCAACCATATCTCAACCGGAGACGTGTTGCGTGCAGAAATCAAAAACGGGACAGAACTGGGTAAGACAGCCAAAGGCTACATCGACCAGGGACAACTGCTGCCGGACGAATTGATTATCGACATCCTGGCAAGCACGCTGGACAGTTTCAAAGACAGCAAAGGCGTCATCTTCGACGGATTTCCCCGCACCATCGCACAGGCTGAGGCATTGAAGAAAATGCTTGCCGAACGCGGACAGAGCGTAAACGTAATGCTGGACCTTGACGTACCCGAAGACGAACTGATGAAACGCCTCATCAAACGCGGACAAGAGTCGGGCCGCGCCGATGACAACGAAGAGACTATCAAGAAGCGCCTCACAGTATATCATTCGCAGACAGCTCCGCTGATAGACTGGTACAAGAACGAGAAACTCTATGCACACATCAAAGGTATCGGTGAACTGGAAACCATTACGGCAGATGTTTGCAAAGCAATTGACGCAGCGAAATAAGTCGTAAAAAGACTCTTCTTACAAACAAAGGGTTTGTGCCGAGAATGATAACCGAATTTCATTCCGGCACATTCCCTTTTTTTATGCTTCCTACGAAAATCACCGGTTGCACAGCCCGTTACAAGAGAAAAAAGCCCGATTATTTCCGCTTATGCCGGAGAATAACTACTTTTGCACACATTATCTCAAATAATAAAAAAGAATATGGCTGAATCGAATTTCGTTGACTACGTAAAAATCTATTGCCGTTCCGGTAAGGGCGGCCGAGGCTCCACGCACATGCGGCGTGAAAAATACATACCCAATGGCGGCCCCGACGGTGGTGACGGAGGACGAGGAGGTCACGTAATCCTTCGCGGAAACCGCAACTACTGGACATTGCTGCACTTGCGCTACGACCGTCACATCATGGCAGGCCATGGAGAATCGGGTTCAAAGAACCGCAGCTTCGGCAAGGACGGAGAAGACAAAGTGATCGAAGTGCCCTGCGGTACGGTGGTGTACAATGCCGAAACCGGCGAATACATCTGCGACGTCACCGAGCATGGACAGGAAGTTGTCCTGCTGAAAGGCGGACGCGGCGGACTGGGCAACTGGCATTTCAAGACCGCCACCCGTCAAGCTCCTCGCTTTGCCCAGCCGGGCGAACCGATGCAGGAAATGACGGTTATCATGGAGTTGAAGCTGCTGGCAGACGTCGGTCTGGTAGGTTTCCCGAATGCGGGAAAATCAACGCTGCTCTCGGCGGTATCTTCAGCTAAGCCGAAAATAGCCAATTATCCCTTTACCACGCTGGAACCCAATCTCGGCATCGTGTCCTATCGCGACGGCAAATCGTTTGTCATGGCGGACATTCCCGGCATCATCGAAGGCGCAAGCGCAGGCAAAGGCCTGGGACTCCGCTTCCTGCGCCACATCGAGCGCAACTCGCTCCTGCTGTTCATGGTTCCCGCCGACAGCGACGACATCCGCAAAGAGTATGAAATCCTGCTGAACGAACTACGCACCTTCAACCCCGAAATGCTGGACAAGCAGCGCGTGCTTGCCGTCACGAAATGCGACATGCTGGACCAAGAGCTTATGGACGAAATAGAGCCTACCCTGCCCGAAAACATCCCGCACGTATTCATTTCGGCAATCTCCGGCATGGGCATCTCCGTTTTGAAAGATCTGCTGTGGGAAGAGCTGAACAAGGAGAGCAACAAGATAGAAGGCAAAGTGGAAAGCATCGCTCACCGCGCCAAAGACATGAGCCACCTGAAAGAAGAGCTGAAAGAGGAAGGCGAGGACGAAGACCTCAACTACGAATACATTGACGACGAGGACATCGAAGACCTCGAAGACTTTGAATATGAAGAAGAGGACTGGGAGGAAGACGGAAAATGATCTCCCTGACAAAAGATAAAAGAATGTTGGGATATGAGGCGCTTGCCCCCTATCCCGACATTTCTTGTTTTGTAACCACCCGTCACGGCGGATGCAGCACCGGCAACTATGCATCCTTCAACTGCACCCCCTACACCGGGGACCATCCGGATTGCGTACGCAAGAACCAAGAGTTGCTATGCGCCGCCCTGCCCTTCACACCGCGGGAACTGGTTATCCCTTTCCAAACTCATGGCATCAGCTCACTCATCATCGACGAAACCTACCTGAACGCAACGCACAGCGAACGTCAATCCATGCTGCAAGGCGTCGACGCACTTATCACACGCACACCCCGCTGTTGCATCTGCATCTCTACCGCCGACTGCATCCCCATACTGCTCTATGACAAGGAACACCATGCCATTGCCGCCGTCCACGCAGGCTGGCGGGGAACGGTTCGCCACATTCTTGCGCATACTCTCCGCCGGATGCACGCAACCTGCGGTACGGAAGGGAAAGACATCATAGCCTGCATAGGACCGGGCATCTCCTTCGCCTCTTTTGAAGTGGGAGACGAAGTACACGAGGCATTCCGCGCCGAAGGTTTCCCGATGGAACAGATATCCGCGTGGAAACCCGAAACGCACAAATACCACATCGACCTATGGAAAGCCAACCATTTGCAGCTCTCCGATTTCGGGGTGCCTTCCCGGCAGATAGAGACCGCCGGCATCTGCACTTACCGGCAGCACGAGGACTTCTTCTCGGCGCGACGGCTGGGCATCAAGTCGGGACGCATACTGTCGGGAATAATGCTGAACGGATAGGAGAAGCGGAAGGTATCAGAGATATAGAATGAAAAACGATAAACTTAAATATAACAAAAACAACATGAAACCAAGCCTGAAAACCAAGCCTCATAACTATGCCTATTGCTTTGCCACGAACGAACAATGCCCGCAACGCAGAGAGTGCCTGCACGCACTGGTGGCGGAACTCCCCATGAAAGCGTCCCGGACTCCGGAAGTCGTGATATGCTCCATAGACCCGCGCTACATCGCCACACTGGAAGGCAAAGGCGGCTGTGCACTCTTCCGCAGTTCCACACCCAGCCGGTACGCCTGCGGAATGTCGCAACTGTATGACGAAGTGCCCAGCAAAGTGGTAAGCCAAGTGAGATGGAAGGTACAACGCTGCTTTACGTGCCGCAGCTTCTACTTCGCCGGCCGCAAAGGCGAAAGGCTCATTTCGCCCGACGAACAGAAAAAGATCGCCGCCGTATTCCGTCAACTGTGCCCCGGCATACAGCCCGTATACGACAGGTTTGAAGAGGCATACGAATGGTGACATGCCACATCCCGGATAAAGCTAACAATCAACGGGTTACAAGTTTATTTCAGTTTACTTAAAATAAACTGTCGGTTTATTAGGAATAAACCTCCGATTTAATACCAATAAACCTGAAGTTTAATAGTAATAAACTGACAGTTTAACGGCACCGGACCGGCCGTTCCCCTAAAACAAACCATAAACAACGAAGAACATCATGTACAACATCACCGTATCAGAAGAAATCAAAAGAGCCTGCCCCGTCTTTAAAGGAGCAGCCGTATATGCAGAGGTCACCAACACCACATTCTGCAAAGAGCTTTGGGACGAGATAAACGCCTTTACACATGAGCTGACCGCCACCACACAAGCGGATGACATCAAACTGCAACCTGCCATTGCAGCCACTCGCGAAGTCTACAAGCGTTGCGGAAAAGATCCGAGCCGTTACCGTCCCTCGGCCGAAGCATTGCGCCGCCGCCTCATGCGGGGATTGGAACTTTACCGGATTGATACGCTGGTGGACCTGATCAACCTTGTTTCACTCCGCACCGGATATTCCATAGGCGGCTTTGACGCAGACAAGATACAGGGCAACAGCCTCGAACTCGGAATAGGACGTGCGGAAGAGCCTTTCGAAGGCATCGGACGCGGAGTGCTGAATATCGAAGGGCTTCCCGTCTACCGCGACTCCGCAGGCGGCATAGGCACCCCGACCAGCGACAACGAACGCACCAAAATGGGACTCGAAACCCGGCATATCCTCGCCATCGTGAACGGTTATAGCGGGAACGACGGACTGGCGGAAGCTGCCGGAATGATACAGGAGCTCCTGCGGAAGTATGCCGCTTCCGACGGCGGAACAGTGCTCTACTTTGAATAAGCAATGATGTCACCGCAAACCATTGTGCAAAAAAATAACGGCCGGAAACGCCCAAGTATGCAAACGTTTCACTACATTTGCAAAACGTTTCACCTGAAAAAAGATTTGAACTTTAAAACATATCAATGATAGAAAAACTGATTGTTCTTGAGGATATTGACCCGGTTATTTTTTACGGCGTAAACAACGCCAATATGCAACTGATAAAAGCCTTGTACCCTAAGCTCCGCATCGTTGCCCGCGGCAATGTGATCAAAGTGCTGGGAGACGAAGAAGAAATGTGCGCATTCGAAGAAAACATCACCAAACTCGAAAAGTATTGCGCCGAATACAATTCACTGAAAGAGGAAGTTATCATTGATATAATCAAAGGCAATGCCCCGCAGGCGGAAAAGTCGGGCAACGTCATCGTGTTCAGCGTGACGGGAAAACCAATCATCCCCCGCAGCGAAAACCAGTTGAAGCTGGTGGAGGCTTTCGCCAAAAACGACATGGTATTCGCCATCGGCCCTGCCGGATCGGGTAAGACATATACAGCCATTGCCCTTGCCGTACGCGCACTGAAGAACAAGGAGATAAAGAAAATAATCCTCAGCCGTCCCGCCGTAGAAGCCGGAGAGAAGCTTGGCTTCCTGCCCGGTGACATGAAGGACAAGATAGACCCGTACCTACAACCGCTGTACGACGCATTGCAGGACATGATACCTGCCGCCAAACTGAAAGAGTACATGGAACTGAACATCATTCAGATTGCCCCCCTCGCTTTCATGCGCGGACGCACGCTGAACGACGCCGTAGTGATTCTGGACGAAGCGCAAAACACCACCACCCAACAGATAAAGATGTTCCTCACCCGCATGGGCACGAACACCAAAATGATTGTTACCGGTGACATGACTCAGATTGACCTGCCTTCTTCCCAGACTTCCGGCTTGGTACAAGCACTCCGCATCCTGAAAGGCGTGAAAGGCATCAGCTTCATCGAACTGAACAAGAAAGACATCGTACGCCATAAGCTGGTAACCCAGATTGTGGAGGCCTACGAGAAGTTCGAGAAAGAAGCAAAAGCGGAACGAGAGAGAAAGAAACTCACCACACAGTAAATATTAACTCATAAATATCACAAAGATGAAAGCATTAACAGCAACAGATTTCAACTTTCCCGGACAAAAGAGTGTCTATCATGGAAAGGTACGCGATGTGTACAACATCAACGGTGAAAAGTTAGTTATGGTCGCTACCGACCGCATTTCGGCCTTCGACGTAGTATTGCCGAAAGGCATTCCCTTCAAAGGACAAATGCTGAACCAGATTGCAGCCAAATTCCTCGACGCCACCACCGACATCTGTCCCAACTGGAAAATGGCCACTCCCGACCCCATGGTAACAGTGGGCGTGATGTGCGAAGGTTTCCCGGTTGAAATGATTGTACGCGGTTATCTCTGCGGTAGCGCATGGCGCGCCTACAAGAGCGGCGTCCGCGAAATCTGCGGCGTGAAGCTGCCCGAAGGCATGAAAGAGAACCAAAAGTTCCCCGAACCTATCATCACCCCGACTACGAAAGCCGAAATCGGCGAACACGATGCCGATATCTCCAAAGAGGAGATTCTTGCCAAAGGCCTGGCTACTCCCGAAGAATATGCAATTCTGGAGAAATACACAATGGCCCTCTTCAAACGCGGTACGGAAATCGCTGCAGAACGCGGCTTGATCCTTGTCGATACCAAATATGAATTCGGCAAGCACAACGGCACCATCTACCTCATGGACGAAATCCACACTCCGGACTCCAGCCGTTACTTCTACTCCGAAGGTTACGAAGAGCGCTTTGCCAAAGGCGAACCGCAAAAGCAGCTTTCAAAGGAGTTCGTACGCGAATGGTTGATGGACAACGGCTTCCAGGGCAAAGAAGGACAACAGGTTCCGGAAATGACAGACGAAATCGTAACCTCCATCAGCGAACGCTACATCGAACTGTACGAACACATCACCGGTGAGAAGTTCGTGAAAGAAGATACAAGCAATATCGCCGAACGCATCGAAAAGAACGTAACGGAATACTTGAAGAAATGAACTACCCCCAAGAGTACATCAAGCCTTACGGTAACGAGGGCAAGAAGAGCGAACAGGTCGAAGAAATGTTCGACAACATCGCCCCTGCTTACGACAAGCTGAACCATACCCTGTCAATGGGCATAGACCGCAGCTGGCGCAAGAAGGCGATTAACGCGCTCCGCCCCTTCCACCCCCGACGTATCATGGATGTAGCGACCGGAACCGGCGACTTTGCCATACTTGCCTGCCGCGAACTGCAACCCGATACGCTGATAGGAACCGACATCTCCGAAGGCATGATGGATGTGGGACGTGAAAAAGTAAAACAGGCGCACCTCTCGGACAAGATTTCCTTTGCCCGGGAGGACTGCACCTCTCTCTCGTTTGCCGACGGAAGTTTTGATGCCGTAACCGTAGCGTTCGGCATCCGCAACTTCGACGGACTGGACAAAGGACTGTCCGAAATATGCCGCGTGCTGGTGCCCGGCGGACATCTCGTCATACTGGAGCTATCCACCCCGGACCGCTTCCCTATGAAACAGCTCTTCTCCGTCTATTCCAAAGTCGTGATTCCGCTGCTCGGCAAATGTATCTCGAAAGACAACAGCGCCTACACCTACCTGCCTCAAAGCATCCGCGCCTTTCCGCAAGGCGAAATCATGCAGGGAGTAATCCGCAAGGCAGGATTCAGCGAAGTACGTTTCCGGCGGCTGACTTTCGGAATATGCACTTTATACATCGCTAAGAAATAGCCACTTATCTTCCCCCTTTAACACACTTGGATATGCAGAAATATGGTCTAATCGGTTACCCGCTGAAACATTCGTTCTCCATCGGATACTTCAATGAGAAATTCAAAGCAGAGAACATCGACGCAGAATATGTGAACTTCGAAATTCCCCGCATCGAAGACTTCATGGAAGTGATTGAGGAGAATTCCAACCTCTGCGGACTCAATGTAACCATTCCTTATAAAGAACAAGTCATCCCCTACCTTGATGAACTGGACAAGGATACAGCCAAAATAGGCGCGGTCAACGTCATCAAAATCATCCGTCTCCCTAAAGGAAAGGTCAAACTGATAGGCTGCAACTCGGACATCATCGGATTTACGCAATCCATTGAACCGCTACTGCAACCCCACCACAAGAAAGCGCTGATTCTGGGTACAGGCGGTGCTTCCAAAGCCGTATACCGCGGTTTGGAGAACTTAGGAATAGAAAGCGTCTTCGTGTCACGCACCAAAAAGGACAGCAGCTTCCTCACCTACGAGGAACTGTCTCCGGAGATTATGGCCGAATATACGGTCATAGTCAACTGTACGCCTGTCGGCATGTTCCCCAAAGTGGACTTTTGCCCGAACATTCCATACGAAGAGCTTACCCCCAACCATTTGCTCTACGATTTGTTATACAATCCAAACGAAACACTCTTCATGAAGAAAGGCAAAGCACAAGGGGCTGTCACCAAGAATGGACTCGAAATGCTGCTGTTACAAGCCTTTGCTGCATGGGAAATTTGGAACAAATAACATGAAAAAAAACATCAGATACGGTCTGCTCGGACTGTTAGCGGTAGCAGTGGTCGCCCTCACAGGCGGGAGCTTCTACATGCTCGGCTACTCGCTGACACCGAAAGACAATAAAGGTAAGGATATTCCGGGATCGTACGAATATATGCACAGCAAATATCCGTTCATCACGCCCTGGCTGGACAGCCTGCAAACCACAGGCGCACTGCGTGACACTTTCATCATCAACCGGGAAGGCCGGCAACTGCATGCAATGTTTGCCTCTGCCGCCAAGCCCACCGATAAGACAGCAGTCATAGTGCATGGTTATACGGACAATGCCATCCGCATGCTGATGATAGGCTATCTTTACAACAACGATCTGAATTACAATATATTATTGCCCGACTTGCAGGACAACGGTCTGAGCGAGGGTCCTGCCATACAAATGGGATGGAAAGACCGGCTTGACGTGCTGAACTGGATGAATATCGCCAACGATATCTTCGGAAAACACACCCAAATGGTAGTGCATGGCATCTCCATGGGAGCCGCAACCACCATGATGGTATCCGGAGAAGCGCAACAGCCTTTTGTGAAATGCTTCGTAGAAGATTGCGGTTATACGAATGTATGGGACGAGTTTTCATTCCAACTGAAAGATATGTTCGGACTGCCCGAATTTCCGTTAATGTACACCACCAGCTGGCTATGCAATGCCAAGTATGGTTGGAATTTCCAAGAAGCTTCTTCCTTGGAACAAGTGAAGAAATGCAGCCTTCCCATGTTCTTCATCCATGGAGATGCGGATACGTACGTACCTACCCGTATGGTCTACCCTTTGTATGAAGCCAAGAGCGAACCGAAAGAATTATGGATCGTACCCGGCGCCACACATGCCATGTCCTACAAAGATTATCCGCAGGAATATACGGAGCGCGTAAAGAAATTTGTAGGGAAATACATCCGTTGATGTGATTTTTACTACCTTCGCTCCTACAAATACAATAGTATGAAACGAATTATATCCATAGCACTCTTCTTGTGCATACTTGTTTCCTTGCAGTCACAGGAAATTTACACCACTAAGAATATTCCTAAAGTACACCTTCAGGACAAGACACGCTATGTCTGCAACCCGGCCGGCATCCTCTCCGCTTCGGCATGCGGCGAAATAGACCGGATGCTTTATGCATTGGAACAGCAGACCGGCATTGAAACCGTAGTGGCCGTCGTACCGTCTATCGGCAATGAAGACTGTTTTGAGTTTTCGCATCAGCTGCTCAACGAATGGGGTGTGGGTAAAAAAGACAAGAATAACGGCCTGGTTATCCTGCTGGTAACCGACCAGCGTTGCATCCAGTTCTATACCGGATATGGATTGGAAGGAGACTTGCCCGATGCCATTTGCAAACGTATTCAGACCCGAGACATGATTCCTTATCTGAAAGACAGCAACTGGGATGCGGGTATGGTGGCCGGCGTACGTGCCGTATGTGCCCGCCTTGACGGCAGCATGACAAACGACTCTGACGAAAACAGCGGTGAATCTCCGATAGGGCTGATTCTGGCTGTCATCGGTTTCTTTGCGATCGCTATCGTGGCAGGAATACTAAAAACACGCGCTGCAAGCAAATGTCCGCAGTGCGGCCAGCATAAACTGCAACGGAGCAACAGCGTACTCGTCTCACGTCGCAACGGAGTACGGACAGAAGATGTCACCTACACGTGCCGCAACTGCGGTCACAAAGTGGTGCGCCGACAGCAATCTTACGATGAGAACTACCGGGGAGGTGGTGGAGGAGGCTTTAGCGGAGGTAGCTTCGGAGGAGGTATGGGCGGTGGCGGAGGAGCCGGCTCGCGGTTCTGACCCCCTCATTCTCCCGAAAAGGAAGAAGCATTGGCTGTCTGCATAGACAATCAATCAGTGATATATACCTAAAAATATTGTTTAATGAAACGCCTGCTTGTCTCTTCAAGGAGACAGGAAGGCTATAAAAAAAGAAGAAGTATGAAAAAATCAACCATTATCATCATTGTTGTTATAGCCCTTCTCGCCATTTGGGGTGTTACCGGCTACAACGGGCTCGTCACTATGGACGAAAATGTCAGCGGACAATGGTCTAACGTCGAAACACAATATCAACGCCGCGCCGACCTGATTCCGAACCTCGTAAATACAGTCAAAGGATATGCCTCTCACGAAAAGGAAACGTTGGAAGGTGTGGTGGAAGCCCGCAGCAAAGCCACTCAAATGACCATAGACGCCAACGACCTGACACCGGAAAAACTGGCTGAATACCAAAAAGCACAGGGCGCGGTTACTTCCGCCCTTGGCAAACTGCTTGCCATTACCGAGAACTATCCCGACTTGAAAGCCAATCAGAATTTTCTGGAATTGCAAGCCCAACTGGAAGGGACAGAGAACCGCATCAACGTAGCACGCACCAATTTCAACAATGCTGCAAAGAACTTTAATACGGCAATCCGCCGTTTCCCCAAGAACATTCTTGCCGGTATTTTCGGCTTTGAGAAACGCGCCTACTTTGAAGCCGCCGAAGGCAGCGAACAAGCACCTAAGGTGGAGTTCTAAAGAAACGGATTGAATATCAAATATCCCCTCATCCGGTGTCATGCCTGCACAGACTTGCAAGTACGACACCGGATGAGGGGATATTTTTTATGCAAAGCTAAGGCTATAAGCGAAATAATCACTACTTTTGCACACAATTGAACTAACTTATTATCTCATGAGCAACCAACGATATATGATGAGAGGCGTCAGTGCATCAAAAGAAGATGTACACAACGCTATCAAAAACATCGACAAAGGTATTTTCCCGCAGGCTTTCTGCAAAATCATTCCCGACATTCTGGGCGGCGATCCCGAGTACTGTAATATCATGCATGCCGACGGCGCAGGAACAAAATCCAGCCTGGCCTACATGTACTGGAAGGAAACAGGTGACCTCTCCGTTTGGAAAGGCATTGCACAAGATGCACTGATTATGAACATCGACGACCTGCTTTGCGTGGGTGCAGTAGACAACATCTTGGTATCAAGCACTATCGGACGCAATAAGTTGCTCATTCCGGGAGAAGTAATCTCCGCCATTATCAACGGAACGGATGAACTGCTGACAGAACTTCGCGAAATGGGTGTAGGCGTATATGCCACCGGCGGCGAAACGGCCGATGTCGGCGACTTGGTACGCACCATTATCGTAGACTCTACGGTAACTTGCCGCATGAAGCGCTCGGATGTCATCAACAATGCCAATATCCGTCCGGGTGATGTGATTGTAGGCCTGTCATCCTGCGGGCAAGCCACTTATGAGAAAGAATATAACGGTGGTATGGGTAGCAACGGACTTACCAGCGCCCGCCACGATGTTTTCTCCAAATACCTCGCCGAGAAATATCCTGAAAGCTATGACAAAGCCGTACCCGACGAGTTGGTATACAGCGGAAAAATGAAACTTACTGACAGCGTCGAAGGCAGTCCTTTGGATGCCGGCAAGCTGGTGCTCTCTCCTACCCGCACGTATGCGCCGGTAGTGAAAAAGCTGCTCGATGCCCTCCGTCCCGAAATTCATGGCATGGTGCACTGCTCCGGCGGCGCACAGACCAAAGTTCTGCATTTTGTAGGCGACAACTGCCGCGTCATCAAAGATAACCTTTTCCCGGTTCCTCCGTTGTTCAAGACTATCAAAGAACAAAGTGATACGGACTGGAGCGAAATGTACAAGGTATTCAATATGGGACACCGCCTTGAAGTGTACCTCTCTCCCGAACATGCGGAAGAAGTGATTGCTATCAGCAAGAGTTTCAATATTGATGCACAGATTGTAGGACGTATCGAAGAGAGTGACAAGAAGGAATTGATTATCAAGAGCGAGTTTGGAGAATTCAGATACTAATTAAGAATGAGCACAGAAAACGATAGTACTTACATCAAAGTTCCTAAAAGTGTGGTTCAGATAGGTGCAATCGCCATTTTATTCGTTATCATCGACCTTATCAGTGAACTGATAGGCCTTTTTCAGGAACCTGAAACAAGGATTGACCGCATCATTATACGCTCAATAAGCATAATAGGCTGGTCGTGTATAGAATATATCACCGTTGACACGATATGGCAGAATCGTAAACATGCTCCACGGAACTAATTGCTGAAAACAATATCGTTTTAAGAGAAGAGTGTACAAATAGATTATGGCAGATAACAACACCATATTAGAAAAGCTGGAAGGACTCGTTGCCCGCTTCGAAGAAGTATCCACGCTGATAACCGACCCGGCAGTGATTGCCGACCAGAAGCGCTACGTCAAACTCACCAAAGAATACAAAGAGCTGGGTGACCTGATGAATGCCCGCAAAGAATACATGCAGGTATTAAGCGGCATTGAGGAAGCCAAAGAAATCATCGCCAACGAAACCGACGCCGAAATGCGCGAAATGGCTCGCGAAGAACTCGACGCCTGCCAGACGCGCCAACCTGAACTGGAAGAGCAGATCAAACTGCTGCTTGTCCCTGCCGACCCACAGGACAGCCGCAATGCTATTCTTGAAATCCGCGGTGGTGCAGGCGGTGACGAAGCAGCTATTTTTGCCGGAGACCTTTTCCGCATGTACACCAAGTACTGCGAAACAAAAGGCTGGAAACTGGATATATCCAGCGCCAATGAGGGCGCAGCCGGCGGTTTCAAAGAAATCATCTGTTCTGTGACAGGAGATAATGTATACGGTACGCTGAAATATGAGTCGGGAGTACATCGCGTGCAGCGTGTGCCTGCCACCGAAACTCAGGGACGTGTACATACATCGGCCGCATCCGTAGCCGTACTGCCCGAAGCCGAAGAATTCGATGTAGTGATCAATGAAGGAGAAATCAAATGGGACACTTTCCGAAGTGGCGGCGCCGGCGGTCAGAACGTAAATAAGGTGGAATCCGGTGTACGCCTACGCTACAACTGGAAAAACCCGAATACCGGTGTCGTAGAGGAAATTCTCATTGAATGTACCGAAACACGCGACCAACCGAAGAACAAAGAACGCGCCCTCTCCCGCCTGCGTACCTTTATATATGATAAGGAACACCAGAAATACATCGACGACATCGCTTCCAAACGAAAGACAATGGTTTCTACCGGTGACCGTTCGGCAAAAATACGTACCTACAACTATCCGCAGGGACGTATTACGGACCACCGCATCAACTATACAATTTACAATCTCTCCGCCTTTATGGACGGCGACATTCAGGACTGCATAGATCACCTGATTGTTGCGGAAAATGCAGAGAGGCTAAAAGAAAGCGAATTATAGTTATGAAAGGGCTATCAGTAGAGAAAGCTTTTCACACAGCTGCCGAGGCGTTTCAGAATTGCTTGAAGCGTTTTCCGGTTACGGTAACCTTTATCTTTGTATTCACAGCCTATCTCATCTATCTGACATCAACAGGCTGGAAGGGCGAAGACCGGTTACTGTTCATAACCGGCTACTATCTATCGGTAGGCATCCTGCTTTCACTCACGCTTCATCTCTGGAGTGAAGAAGTGAAAAGCCGTTTGTGGAAGACGGGTATACAACTTGCCGCACACGCACTGCTTATAGCCGATGCTTTCCTTCTCTATCATTATCTTGCCACAGAAAGTTCGTGGATCGAGATCGGTATTGCCCACGCTGCTGCTATTCTCGCCGTAGGACTTTCTACTTTTTTCCTTTCATTCTTACGTGAAAAGAATGACGTTGCAAGCTGGAATTTTGCACTGAACGCCATTTCTTCATATATTGTCACGCAGGTTATAGGCCTCATCCTATGTGCAGGCATCAGCCTGCTGATGTTTTCGCTCCACCAATTATTCGAGATACACATCAGCGGAAAATGCTATGCCTACATCTACTATCTGTGCAACGTGTTGCTCGGATTAATGCTGTTCCTCGGATTACTGCCGCAAGGAGATGACAAGCATAACCGGGAGCCACATTCTTCGGAGTTTCTGAACGGTATTCTGCACTATCTGTTCCTGCCTCTTACGGCCGGCTATCTGACAGTCCTTTATATTTATGCCACCCGCATACTTGTCAGCTGGGAATTGCCCATAGGCTGGGTATCATGGCTTATTGTAGCGCTAATGACAGTATGTATCGCCATCCAATTCGGGTTATACCCCACCCGCTTCAAAGAAGGCAAACGGTTCGACAACTGGATTGCCCGCTGGATGCCCATATTGATATTGCCATTGTTGCTGTTGATGACAATAGGCATTATACGCCGCTTCAATGATTACGGCATCACCCTCAACCGGCTCTATCTGGCGACACTCAACGGTTGGTTTTATATTGTCTGCATCGGGTTGTTCATCATAAAGGCCCGACGCATCAATTGGATACCCATTTCATTTGCCATTATCTTTTTGCTGACGTCTGCATTGCCTGTCAACTATGCCAGCATCACAAAAAACACTATTCTCAACGAAATAAGGGACGAGATACAACACAGTTGCCAAACAGAAGCTCCCTTATCATTGCAACAGTACAAGGAATGGATATATTCGCTGCCGGAAAAGAAAGCCATACAGATAAACAGTAAATTCAAGTATTTGAGCAACTGGTTCGGTACGGAAAGTGTCACTCATCTGATAGACAAGAATGTAACTTACAATCTGTATGCTGTGGCAATGGATCTGGAAGCAGATACAGTGGCTGTCGAGACTGACAATAAACGGGTTACTTACAGTGGCGAAACCGACAGTCAAACAATTGTTGATATTCCCGAAGGTTACACCCGGTTTATCGCTGTACCCGATAATGGCGCGTCGTCCCACCGACTCACCATTTCCCGGCAATACCTCAAGAACGGCATATTACCTGTCCCGCTCGATACCCGGACAGGCAAACTGAACGACAGCGTATACATCGAACTCAAGACATTGGAACAGTTGGAACAGAACAGCAAACACGGACATATACTGCCTACTCCTTTCCAGTGCAACTCCCCCAAAAACCTGTTCATACTGACCGGCTTCGACTTTTATTATGAAAAAGAAAGCAACGAGGATGCAAGAATGAGCATAAAAGGATATTTATTTAAAAAGTAGAACTATCAAACTAACAGAATTGCTATATGAATAAACAACAGCTCTTTGAAAATATCAAACGCAAGAAATCATTTCTCTGCGTTGGTTTGGATACGGACATCAAAAAGATTCCGGAGCATCTATTGAAAGAAGAAGATCCCATCTTTGCTTTTAATAAAGCAATTATCGACGCAACAGCCGACCTGTGTATCGCCTACAAACCGAACCTTGCTTTTTATGAAAGTATGGGTGTAAAAGGCTGGATCGCTTTCGAAAAGACTGTAAACTATATCAAACAAAACTACCCCGACCAGTTCATCATAGCCGATGCCAAACGTGGTGATATAGGCAACACTTCCGCCATGTATGCACGCACTTTCTTTGAAGAGTTAGATATCGACTCGGTGACCGTAGCGCCCTACATGGGTGAAGACAGTGTTACTCCGTTCCTCACTTACGAAGACAAATGGGTTATCCTGCTTGCCCTGACCAGCAACAAAGGATCGCACGACTTCCAGCTGACAGAGGACCGGAACGGCGAACGCCTCTTTGAAAAAGTATTGCGCAAGTCACAGGAATGGGCAAACGATGAACAAATGATGTACGTAGTGGGCGCCACTCAGGGACGTGCTTTCGAAGATATCCGCAAGATTGTTCCCAACCACTTCCTTTTAGTACCCGGCGTGGGTGCACAAGGCGGTTCATTGGAAGAAGTCTGCAAATATGGTATGAACAAGACCTGTGGACTGATTGTGAACTCCAGCCGCGGCATCATCTATGTAGATAAGACAGAAAACTTTGCAGCCGCTTCACGTAAAGCCGCTCAGGAAGTACAGGCACAAATGGCTGAACAACTGAAGAAAGTGATTAATGATTAGTGACCGATGATTTACCGGCAGGCTGTTCATATCTAAAAAAACGCCAACAAACCACCAACCATTAATAACTAACAACGATAAAAGGTGCAAGCAAGAAAAATCATCAACGACCCGGTGTTCGGGTTCATTAACATACCGAAGGGGTTGCTGTACGACATTGTACGGCATCCCCTTTTGCAACGTCTGACCCGTATCAAGCAGCTGGGATTGTCGTCTGTCGTATACCCCGGCGCACAGCACACCCGGTTCCAACACTCCTTGGGCTCATTCTATCTCATGAGCGAAGCTATCCAGCAACTCACAGCCAAAGGCAATTTCATCTTTGACAGTGAAGCGGAAGCCGTACAAGCGGCTATTCTGATGCATGACATCGGTCATGGCCCGTTCTCTCATGTACTTGAGGACACTATCGTAAAGGGTGTTTCGCACGAAGACATCTCTTTGATGCTAATGGAGCGCATCAACAAGGAGATGAACGGACAGCTCACGCTTGCCATCCAGATATTCAAAGACGAGTATCCCAAACGTTTCCTGCATCAGTTGGTAAGCGGGCAACTGGACATGGACCGGCTGGACTATCTGCGCCGCGACAGCTTTTACACAGGAGTTACCGAAGGGAATATAGGTTCAGCACGTATCATCAAAATGCTCGATGTAAAAGACGACCACCTGGTCGTCGAGTCCAAAGGAATTTATTCCATTGAGAACTTTCTCACTGCACGCCGCCTGATGTACTGGCAGGTATATCTGCACAAAACATCGGTTGCATACGAGAAGATGCTCATCAGTACATTACTACGTGCCAAGGAACTGGCCGGAAAAGGTATGGATTTGTTTGCTTCGCCTGCATTGAAATTCTTCTTGTATAATGATGTCAACCGGGAAATATTCTACAATAATCCGGATTGTCTGGAGAACTACATCCAACTGGATGATAACGACATCTGGACAGCCCTGAAAGTATGGAGCACCCACCCGGACAAAGTACTTTCCACACTAAGTATGGGCATGATTAACCGTAATATATTCAAAGTGGAAATCTCCACCGATCCTTTCAGCGAGGAACGGAAAAGAGAAATCATCCGGCAAATCAGCGGGCAACTGGACATCCTTCTTCCCGAAGCAAGTTATTTCGTTGCCACCCCGAGCATTGAGAAGAATATGTACGATCCTGCAGACGACAGCATCGACATCCTATACAACGACGGATCCACTAAAAATATAGCCGAAGCATCGGATATGCTTAATATATCCCTGCTCTCTAAAAAAGTAAAAAAATACTACTTATGCTATCAACGTTTGCATAGATAAGTATAAAATATTCATCACAGGACAAGGATATATAAAAAAAAAGTCCGTTATTTGTGTTTTGAAACCATCTAACAACAATAAGACATGGAGTTCTCTGCTAAACAAATTGCAACATTTATCCAAGGAGAAATCGTAGGAGACGAGAATGCAACCGTACATACTTTCGCCAAGATCGAAGAAGGAATACCCGGAGCAATCTCTTTCCTATCCAATCCTAAATACATACCCTATTTGTACGAAACCCAATCAAGTATCGTTTTGGTGAACAAGGACTTCGTTCCCGAACAGGAAGTTAAAGCGACTATGATTAAAGTAGACAACGCTTATGAAAGCCTTGCCAAATTGTTAAATCTTTATGAACAGAGCAAACCCAAACGTACCGGGATTGATTCTCGGGCCTATGTTGCCGAAACAGCCAAAATAGGCAAGGATGTTTACATCGCTCCCTTTGCCTGCATCGGAGAGTACGCAGAAGTGGGAGACAATACGGTAATCCATCCGCATGCCACCATTGGAAGCGGAGCCAAAGTGGGCAACGACTGTATTATTTACGCAAATGTAACAATCTATCACGACTGCCGCATAGGCAACCGCTGCATTCTGCATGCCGGTTGCGTCATCGGTGCGGACGGATTCGGATTCGCCCCTACTCCCGAAGGTTATGAGAAAATTCCCCAAATAGGTATCGCCATATTGGAAGATGACGTGGAAATCGGAGCCAACACTTGCGTAGACCGCGCTACAATGGGAGCGACTATCGTACACAGTGGTGTGAAATTGGACAATCTGATACAGGTAGCCCACAATGATGAAATCGGTTCACATACGGTAATGGCCGCACAGGTGGGCATAGCCGGCTCCACCAAAGTAGGTGAATGGTGTATGTTTGGTGGCCAGGTGGGTATAGCCGGACATATTCATATCGGAAACAAAGTGAACCTTGGTGCTCAATCAGGTGTTCCCAGCAGTATCAAGGAGGGCAGCCAATTAATAGGTACACCGCCTATGGAAGTGAAATCATATTTCAAGTCACAGTCCGTATTCCGCAAGTTGCCGGATATGTACTTTGAGATGAACGCTCTCCGTAAAGAGCTCAATGAATTAAAAAAACAATTAAATAAGTAACCAATGTTGAAACAAAAGACACTGAAAGACAGCTTCTCACTCAGTGGGAAAGGTCTTCATACAGGACTTGACCTGACCGTTACTTTCAACCCTGCTCCGGACAACCATGGATATAAGATTCAGCGTATCGACCTGGAAGGTCAGCCTGTTATTGACGCTGTTGCCGATAATGTGACCGAGACAACACGCGGTACTGTACTCTCCAAAAACGGAGTTAAAGTAAGTACCATAGAGCATGGTATGGCTGCGCTTTATGCGTTGGGCATAGACAACTGCCTGATTCAGGTAAACGGTCCGGAGTTCCCTATTCTGGACGGAAGCGCTCAATATTACGTCAACGAAATTGAACGTGTAGGCACAGTAGAGCAGAATGCTGTAAAGGATTTCTATATTATCAAGTCTAAGATTGAGTTCCGCGACGAGGCAACCGGTTCGTCCATCATCGTATTACCCGACGAGAACTTCAGCTTAAATGTATTGGTATCTTACGACTCCACTATCATCCCCAATCAGTTTGCCACATTGGAAGATATGACGAAGTTCAAGGATGAAGTAGCCGCCAGCCGTACTTTCGTTTTTGTACGTGAAATAGAACCGCTGTTACAAGCCGGACTCATCAAAGGCGGCGACTTGGACAACGCCATCGTTATCTACGAGCGTGAAATGCCGCAGGATGCCTACGACAAACTTGCCGACGTAATGGGTGTTCCCCACATGGATGCCAAACAGTTGGGTTACATCAACCACAAGCCGTTGGTATGGCCCAATGAATGTGCACGTCACAAACTGCTGGATGTTATCGGCGACTTGGCGCTAATCGGCAAACCCATTAAAGGCCGTATCATAGCCACGCGTCCGGGGCATACCATCAACAATAAGTTCGCCCGCCAAATGCGTAAGGAAATCCGCCTGCACGAAATACAGGCTCCTTCATACGACTGCAACCGCGAACCTATTATGGACGTGAACCGTATTCGTGAACTGTTGCCGCACCGCTATCCGTTCCAACTGGTAGACAAGGTAATCGAGATAGGCGCCAACTATATTGTAGGTGTCAAAAACGTAACAGCCAACGAACCTTTCTTCCAGGGACACTTCCCGCAGGAACCGGTCATGCCCGGCGTATTGCAAGTAGAAGCTATGGCGCAGACAGGTGGCCTGCTTGTTCTGAACTCAGTAGACGAACCGGAGCGCTACTCTACCTACTTCATGAAAATAGACGGTGTTAAGTTCCGCCAGAAAGTAGTGCCGGGAGACACTTTGATTTTCCGCGTGGAACTAATGGCTCCTATCCGCCGGGGCATCTCTACCATGAAAGGCTATGTATTTGTAGGCGAAAAGGTAGTATGCGAGGCTGAATTTATGGCTCAAATAGTAAAAAACAAGTAAGTTAATTATGATAAGTCCCTTAGCGTATATTCATCCCGAAGCAAAAATCGGGGAAAACGTAGAGATTGCTCCTTTTGTTTTCATTGACAAGAATGTGGTAATCGGCGATAACAATAAGATTATGGCAAATGTCAACATTCTGTACGGATCACGTATCGGCAATGGAAACTCAATCTTTCCCGGAGCCGTAATCGGTGCCATTCCGCAAGACCTGAAATTCAGAGGAGAAGAGACTACTGCCGAAATAGGCGATAACAATATTATCCGCGAAAACGTAACAATCAACCGGGGTACAGCCGCCAAAGGAAAAACAATCGTAGGCAATAACAACCTGCTAATGGAAAGCGTACACGTTGCCCACGACGCCCTCATAGGAAGCGGTTGCATTATCGGTAACTCAACAAAAATGGCTGGAGAAATCGTTATAGACGACAACTCCATAATCAGTGCCAACGTCCTGATGCACCAGTTCTGCCGCGTAGGAGGTTTCGGCATGATACAAGGCGGATGCCGTTTCAGCAAAGATATACCGCCGTATATCATAGCCGGCCGGGAGCCTATTTGCTATGCAGGTCTCAACATTGTGGGACTGCGTCGCCGCGGTTTCTCCAACGAAACGATCGAGGCCATCCATGATGCCTACCGCATCATCTATCAAAGCGGAATGAACAATACGGACGCTTTGAAGAAGATTGAAAATGAAATGGAAATGACACCCGAAATCAGCTATATTGTAAACTTTATACGTGAATCAGCTCGCGGCATCATTCCTGCAAGTAAATAAAAAAGTTAACATTATGATATATAGATTTACTCTCATCTCCGACGAAGCGGACGACTTCATCAGAGAAATACAGATTGATCCGGAAGCTACATTCTATGACTTCCACGAGGCTATCCTGAAATCAGTAGGCTACGCCAACGACCAAATGACTTCTTTCTTCATCTGCGACGACGATTGGGAAAAGGAGAAAGAAATCACTCTCGAAGAAATGGATGACAATCCGGAGATAGACAGCTGGGTGATGAAAGATACTCCAATCAGCGAATTGGTAGAAGACGAAAAGCAAAAACTGCTGTATGTATTCGACTACATGACAGAACGCTGCTTCTTTATCGAGCTCTCTGAAATCATCACCGGAAAGAGTATGACCGGATCCAAATGTACAAAGAAAGCGGGAGAAGCACCCAAACAAACCATCGACTTTGAGGAAATGGCTGCTGCCGGCGGTTCGCTTGATTTGGACGAGAACTTCTACGGCGACCAAGATTTTGACATGGAGGACTTCGACAAAGAAGGCTTTGGAGGTTTGGACGAAGGTGCCGCTGATATTCCTTACGAAGAAGACAAATTCTGATAAACCGGTTCGGGCGAATAATAATTTGCTCCAATGATAATGGAATATCCCATGAGGATATGCCCGTTTCGGAGGATGCAACTGTTCTTCGCCCGAATTATTTTATTACGGCCTCATGAAAACATTGATAGTACTTATAGGACCTACGGGAGTGGGTAAGACGGAACTCAGCCTCCGCCTGGCGGAGCATTTCAGAACATGCATAGTTTCTGCCGATTCAAGACAACTTTACGCCGATTTGAAAATCGGTACGGCTGCCCCCACTCCGGAACAACTGCAACGTGTACGGCACTACTTTGTCGGCACACTGCAACTTACCGACTATTACAGTGCCGCCCAATATGAAACCGAAGTACTGCAGCTTCTTGAGAAACTCTATACCGAGCATGAGGTCGTACTCCTGACAGGAGGCTCCATGATGTACGTAGATGCCGTATGCAAAGGCATTGACGACATTCCCACCGTAGATGCCGATACCCGCCGGATGATGCTTCACAAATACGAGACAGAGGGGTTGGAGAACCTCTGCACCGAACTGAAGCTGCTTGATCCGGAGTATTACAAAACTGTAGACTTAAAGAACCACAAACGGGTAATACATGCCTTGGAAATCTGTTATATGACCGGAAAGACCTACACCTCTTTCCGCACGCAACAAAAAAAGGAACGCCCTTTTCGTATCATAAAAATAGGTCTCACACGTGACCGTCAAGAGTTGTACGACCGCATAAACCGACGCGTGGAACAGATGATAGCCGACGGACTTGTGGAAGAAGCACGCAGCGTCTATCCTTATCGGGCGCTCAACTCCCTGAATACAGTGGGTTATAAGGAAATATTCAATTACCTTGACGGCGAATGGACACTGCCTTTCGCCATTGAGAAGATTCAACAGAACTCCCGCATCTACTCCCGTAAACAAATGACATGGTTCAAACGGGACGAAGAAATAAGCTGGTTTAATCCCGGACAAGAGGAAGAGATACTTGCTCATATCGAGAATTGCATGGCCCAGGACAAAGATAAATAATCAATCCGGATTAAGCGTATCACATAAAAGAAATCAGTCCTTACAACACAGTAGGTTGCAAGGACTAACCGATAAGATGTATAACCGACTCAGTTATTCGGTATATCCCTTTAAGGTAATCAACAAAACACCGTTTTGCCCCTTTTCCCCATACTTCTCTTCCAGTATAGCCTTATCTTTCAGTACAGTTATACTTTTTATTCTATCGGGATTCAGGGCGCGCATCACTGCCCAATCCACTTCTTTACCATTTACAATACAAAGCGGCTGCTTACCCTCCGCGTAAGAAAAAGTTACCCCTTTATCTAGTTCTCCGGCAGTTGAACCGGAAGCCTCAACCAATTTCAAGCCGAGAGCATCCCCCGTCAACCTGAACATAACGGGTAGTGTATAACTCACTGCTACCGCTTTTCCACGTTGCATGCCCGGCATCCACCTAGGCATAGATTCTATCACGCGGATAGCCTCCGCATCCAACTCAGGATCTACGCCACGAAGAATATGCGCCTTTTTAATGTCACCATCCTTACTAACGATAAAGCCAACAACCACCCTACCTTGCACCTTGTTCTTCTGCGCCTCCACCGGATAGCGCATATTCTTCGCCAGATATTGCATCAAGGCTTCCATTCCTCCCGGAAATGAAGGCATCTGTTCTACAACATTAAATACCGGTTCTCTGTCTTTCACACTGTCTTTAGAAGCATAGCCCACTACCACCAGTTCGTCCATTTGTTGCACTGCCACCTTACTTTTCCGGTTCACAGAGTCTTTCGGAACTGACTGCACAGGCAATAACTGTCCGGAACTTTCCGCAACTTTTGTTTCTACAATTGCCGTTAAATCATTAACTTTGACGGCAGAAATTTCTTCCACTGTTTCAGACACTTCGGGACGGGCAAAAGCTGTTACTGCAATAGCAGCTACCGGAAGTACATAGAGATACTTCAAACGTGCCCACGGACTTGATTTTTCTTTTAACATCATAGTGATACGTTTTTTAAGTTTACTGTGATTAAAGCTGTTGGCCATAGAGTAGAGCCTTGTGCCAACGGCTTTTTTTATTAATAATAATTGATATTGTCTCGCATCCACACCCTCATTGATAACAGTTTCATCAGCTTCGTATTCATGGATATTCTGTAACTCCTGTTTCAACAGCCACGCTGCCGGATTAAACCATTGAAAGAATATGCATATATCCGCCGCAAACAAATCCCATGAATGGCGGTTACGAATATGCGCCAGTTCATGAGTAAGGATCTCCCTACCGTTCTCATGCAAGTCTTTCTGTGAAATAACGATATATCTCATCCAACTAAATGGTGAAATATCCCGTTCATGCACTATCAAAACCGCCTTAACAACCGTTACAACATAATCACTAACCTTCTCTCTCCTACCCGACTTCAACAATACCCATAAGCCAAACAACGAATATATATTGCGGAGCATGAAGAAAAGAATACCGAACAGATATACCAGCAACAATCCCTGTATCCACGTAAGCACATTCTCCTGCACCTGCACTGCATGAGTTTCCGTACCTACCAAATCTGTCAACAACAGCCACTGCTCCCACGTCATCATAGTCTGATACATCTCAACCGGCCGTCTCACACTGACTTCTACAAACGGCAACAGACAAGATAACAGCAGAATCCCCAACAGAGCAATGCGATTGAAACGATGAAACGTCTCACGGCTCAACAACAAACGGTAAAACAGATAAAATACCGCCAGACAAAAGGATGATTTAAGTATATAAACAAATAGTATGCCCATAGAAGTATACGTATTGACGGTTACTATTCCGAAAGTTTGCCTTTTTCCACATCCTGTATCAGTTGCTTCAAGTCGTCCAGTGAAAATTCTTCCTCATTCACCAGTGATGACACCGCACTCAAATAGGAATTATTGAAATATTTGCTAATGACATTCTTCAATGTTCCTTTCTTAAAGTCCTCCACACTTACCATTGCATAATACTGATACGTGTTGCCAAACGTGTTGTGATTCAGAAAACCTTTTTCTTCAAGCCCTCTTACTATGGTGGAGAGTGTATTGAAATGCGGTTTGGGTTCTTCATAGAACGCCAGTATCTCTTTCACAAACAGCGGTCCTTTTCTCCAGAAAAAACCCATAATTTCTTCTTCTTTTGCAGTCAGTCCTTTCATAGCTATTCTTTCTTTTTCACAAAGAACTAAATTATTTAGTTACAAAACTAATTTATTTAGTTAATATAAACTAAAGACTTTAGTTCAATGATAAATAATGACTGCGTGCAGACTCAAAATACCTACAAATAGCGATTGCAATTCTCGAAGAAAAACCGTTACTTTGCGCTCGGAACACATAGTGAAAAGGAATAACTTACAATGAATGAACAACATAAATATCGGGCTACGGACAAGATGAGCGATCTCATCTGCGATAACTACTCCTTATTAATGGTGATGAGCCGCTTCGGTTTGTCGCTTGGATTCGGAGACAAGAGCGTAAAGGATGTCTGTGAGAGCCAGCATGTAGACTACCGCACTTTCCTCGCCGTAGCCAATTTCATCAGCGAGGAGCAATACTCTTACAGTATTGACAACGACTCATTCTCTATTCCGGCACTCATGGATTATCTGAAGCGTGCGCACACCTACTTTCTCGACTTCAACCTGCCTGCCATGCGCCGCAAACTGATAGAAGCCATAGACTGCTCCAGAGACAACGATGTGGCCTACCTCATTCTCAAATTCTTTGATGAGTATGCCAAAGAAGTGCGCCGCCACATGGAATACGAAAATGAAGCCGTCTTTACTTACGTAGAACAGTTACTGCAAGGCAGACTGTCCGACGAATACGACATTGCCACCTTTGCCAGTAAGCACAATCAGATAGATACCAAACTGAAAGAGCTGAAAAATATCATTATCAAATACTATCCCGAAAAAGAAAACAATAATCTCCTGAACGCCGTCCTGTTCGACATCTTCAACTGCGAACAGGATCTTGCTTCACATTGTCAGGTGGAAGATTATATGTTTGTTCCTGCAGTAGCACAAATTGAAAAAAGGCTGAAAGATGAACAATAATATTTCTCTGAAAATAGTTGTTGCAGAAACTTCGGTCATTGTACGAAGTGGTCTTGCGGCAGTGCTCAAACGTATTCCCAATCTGAACGCACACCCCATTGAGGTGTCTTCACCGGAAGCGTTACAGAACTATACTTATCTCCATACTCCCGACATTGTAATCGTAAACCCTACTTTCGGCGGCTGGTTCGACCTGCCTTCCTTTAAAGCGGATCACAGTAAGAACAGCACTAAATACATTGCATTGGTATGTTCCGTCATAGACAACAATGCTTTGAAAGAGTATGATGAAAGCATTGCTATCTGTGACGATCTTGAGGCAATTACCGGTAAAATCAACCACCTTCTCCACGCTGAAGAGGAAGAAGAGAAAGACAACGAACAGGAAACGCTCAGCCAACGCGAAAAGGAAATCATTACTTGCGTTGTAAAGGGCATGACCAATAAAGCGATTGCCGACAAACTGTATCTCTCTATCCACACCGTCATTACTCACCGCCGCAACATTGCACGCAAGTTGCAAATACACTCTCCCGCCGGTCTCACCATTTATGCCATTGTGAACAAACTGGTGGAATTGCAGGACATCAAAGATTCACTATAAAAGGAGTCACACAACGAGCTCGCAATCAACAGCATACATATACCAAATCAAGACCATGCTTTGGTACGAAGAATACCTTACTGTGGTACGGCTTGTACCACAGTAAGGTATTCTTCATACCATAGTAAGGTACACGTCGTACCATCTGATGGTACAAACCCTACCAACCTTTAGCATATACCGAAACCTTTGAACTTATTTTTTGCAGAGCCTGTCTGGAAGAAATAATACAGCCTGATAATTCAGGAGTATTCGTGTGGAATCATAAATAATCCCCGTCTCACGATATCGCATCGGAAAGCGGGGATCCTTTTATCTTCATAAAAGTGGTTACGTAATTATGACTAACTAATTCATTCTTTAAATCTGATGTTGCAAAGATACGCCATTGCATCCGATGCCGCAATCACTCGATATAGGTATATTAAAGAACGGCAGTCATTATAAATAGGTAACATCACCGTTCTAATCAGGCATTTGCATAGCTATGCATGCCACCCAAGACGTAATTCACCCCGAAATAGGTCATCAATACTGTAAGGAAAGCCGCAATCATATAAATGTGAAAGAATAACGGCCTGCGGAAAGCGGACAGGCTCTTCGAATGAAACGCCATTCCGTACACGAGGAACGTGATTAATGCCCAAACCTCTTTAGGATCCCACGCCCAGTACCGCCCCCACGACACGTTTGCCCAAACAGCTCCCATGAAAATGCCTGCACCCAAGAAGAAATTCGCCGGATAGAGCAAGAGACGGCTGAGAAGCATCAGCATCCTCTCATGTCTGCGAATGCACAGAGCAAGTATTCCATTCAGCATTATAAAGGCAAAAAGCGCATAGGACATCATTATCAGCGAAACGTGCATACTGAGCCATGGAGACACAAGTACAGGCATCAAAGGGGTAATCTGCGGATTCATCTGCCCCAAATGAGCAACGAGTAGCGCAAATCCCGAAAGCAGAAAGCCGAAAGGAACCGTAAACGGAAACCTACGGCGAAACAAGCACGCCAACACCAGTGTACACAAAGCCATAAACTGCATCGTCTCATATCCGTTGCTCAACGGAATGCGTCCGCCCACATACCAACGCAGACCATATCCAAAGAGCTGGAAAAGGAATGCCGCATAAAGAGCCACAACAAGAAAACGGTTTATCCGGCGTGACAAACCACTCCGCTCCGAAGAATGGCGCAGACCGCAATATACCAAATGGAAGAATGCCAGCAAACCAACCGTCAGATTGAACATGAACAGGCATTTACTAAAAGGAATACGGTTGTAGATAAGCTCCGCACGTATCTTTGACAATGGCAACGGCTTCACGCTGCCGTCTTTAGGCAAAGGGCGAATCAAGGTTCCCTTTTGGAGCATCAGAATTAATTCCACCTTTTCGTCCGTTTCTACGATTGCCTTTTCCAAAGGGGACATTTTCCGGCCGGTTTCCTGTCTGCCCTGCCAGAAGCCTTGCAAACGATACCGCTGTCCGTCAAACAAGTCGGCCACAGAAGCATAAGGCGTCTTCAGGTTCAACAAACGGCATAGCTCCCGATTCTTAATATAAATCATCGGTTCGTACTGCCACACTTCCGGACGCAGCAACCATCCGCCGATAATCTGTTCGGGAGTTAAACCCGCATAGGACGGCCGTCCTGTCAGTTTCACCACAAAATCACGAGCAAGCGTATTGAAGGGCACTACCCTGTCATGGTAAATAACCTGTTCACAAGCCAGACTATCCGCCTGCCTGATGCTTAAAGCCGGAAGCGTCCGTCCCTGCACCTGCATACTTCCCGCCAACAGCAAAAGACAGAACACGCCCCCCTCCCTAAGCAACGGATGATTCATCAGCCTGCGGAATTCTCCCCTATGGCTGAAGAGTAGTCCAATCATAGAAATTCCCAGCAGTACATACCCTGCATAGGTAGCTCCTATTCCCCAAGGGTCATAGTTCACTGTCAGCCAACTACCTCGCTTGTCTTCATCAAAAGACGACTGATAGAAGCGGAAACCCTGTTCGGACAGAATACGGTTCATGGAAACGGTGCGGCTGCAAGAGGCACTGTCCGTATCCTGCCCCGACCGCAAGATACGAATATGGCTGACATAATCCGCAGGAGCTTCCGTACCGGGATAGTGTTCCACCCGAAAGCTGTCCAAGAGTAATGTAAAGGGTAAATCTATCCTCCGGCCGCTCTCCTGTTCCACAAAGCTACCTACTTTATTTCCTACGGTAAGGTGCACATATCCTTTCCGGCTGCTGACAAACGTAAGCATGGCTCCCGCCAAAATCACAAGGAAGGAACCATGCAACAACAATGTGGGAAGATGCTTCCATAGCTGCCGTCTGATTAATGCCATAACAGCCAGAGCAGCCAGAATCCCCCAGAGACAACAAAACCAAAAAGTATGATATATATACTTTTCTACAAAATCTGTCCCGCATGCCTGCTCCAGGAAAGTAGCTATGGCAAGCAGACATACAAGGCAGATATATACAGCGATGAGTAATCGTTTCAAGTTATGTGACATCAGTTATTGGCCTGATTAAGTATGAATGCTGACTATTATCCGGTTCTTGTTTCAATTCAGAAAGGAGCATACTCCTTGTTTTCAAGCGCCTTTACCCCCATGCACTCCATTTCTATCAGCCAGCCCGGACGGCATACCGGCGCATGGACAAACACTTTGGGAGTAGCGGGGAAACGCTTGTCATACATCTCCTTGACGACTGCATAATCAGCAATATCACGCAAATAGACAATCATCTGCCCCAAATCATCGAACGTACAGTCCGCTTCTTTCAAGAGGGCCTCCACGTTTTCCCACATCCGTTCGGTCTGCTTGCGGATGTTGCCTGGATGCACCACTTCGCCCTTGTTGTTGATGCTTGCCGTACCGGAAATGAAGACTTGGCGACGGTCGCCGTAGTCCACATACGTGCCGCGTTCAAAACTGACGCCATACTCATAAGTGGGATTCAGATACGCGGGCGCATACAGAAAATGAACCTGTCCGGACTTTATCCCATCGACGGCATACGTGTCCATCAGCACCGACACTTTCGGGTCGGCATGACGCCCGCCGATACCAGTGCTCGAAATGTAGTGCGTCTTCTCCGTCAGGTTCTGTGTGATGAACACTTCATTGCGAGCTTTCACCACTCCGGCATAGTTCACGTCCACATTCTGCACGAAAAACCAAGTACGGATACAATTGTCCGCCAATTTGCATCCCTGTTCCATAAGCTGCATCACGTAGTCATTCAGCAACAGGCGGGTTTGATATTCGGAGTTGGCCGCACGATTGAAGGCATTGCCACTCCAAAGATGGCGGTAAGCGCCATGCCTCACCTCAAATAATCCGTTGTGAAGCACTCTTGTCTGTACTCCGGACTGCAAATACACCCATAATGCAATCTTGGTTCCATTCAGCGGCGGCTGCTCCACAATGGAAAGTGCGCAGTCCGAACTCTCGGTGGTAAGCGCCAGCAGCATATCCGATTGGTTGGCGGCATCGCTCAGGAAATAACGCTTGAAAACAGCAACAGCACCACGTATTTCACCCTCCAGTAAAGCGAAGTAAGCATTCACTACTGCATTCAATTGTTGCTCGTATGTGTCTTCCGGGCAACGTGCATGTATCATCACATGATATTCCGAAACACCGTTGTCCGCATCATATTTAAAGATTTCGGCTGATGCATTTTCAGTTTGCTTTTGTTGTCTATTGTTCATTACAATATTGGTTTTCGTTATTGTTGGTAAAGTTATTCTTCGGCCCCGGAGTCTATCCAGTCCTTAAGCATTTCCAATGCTATCGACGATTCTATCTCTTGCGAATGGTCGTGTCCCCACTCCTTGCTGATAGGGGAAGCAAGGATCTGATACAACATGCTTTCATCGGAATTTCCCGGACTGACCCGCATCCATTCTGGGCTTACAACGGAAGGACGGTTGACCAAGCCATCATAGCTGACACCTTCTTTCAAGTTCAGCCCAGCAGCGGCAGTCGTACTGGTTCCATGACAACCCACACACGACTTACCAATAAAAATCCCCTGCTGAACGGCGTTGAACATACCGGCATCGATTGTCCCGGCATCCAATTGGGTAGTATCTGCATCTACAGTAGAAAAATCTTGCGTGTAAAATGAATACACGCGCTCGCGTATACGGTTTGTCACACAAAGTTCAATAGAGGTAACCTCTTCGCCGATTCCGGCCATCAGCAAGTCTACGTCACCATTATTCGGAATAGATTTTGCAATCAGCGAATACTCCTTCTCATTGTTGAAACCTGCAAGAACCACCGTATAGCCGTCCGGCCATGTATCCACTCCGCTCATATTCACGTGCAGTTTCACTACACGCCCTTCTTCCGGAACAATGAGCCTGTCCTGATAGAGCCTGCCCTCGTCGCAGGAAGCGAAAACGAATATGAACAACGATAAGAAAAGAATATGTTTCTTCATAGATAAATCCTTTTTTCAATCTGTTAGAATGTGTATTGCAGCAAAACGGTCGCGGAATGCGTGGCCAGCCCCAAGTTATCATTATCGCGGTCGAGCTGTGTGTCATGTCCCCAACGGGCTGTATACTGATACATAGCCTGCAACTTCAAATTGCAACCTTTGAAGAAATAATTCATACCCACAGCCGGCATGTTCAGGAAACCGTCGTCACCGGTACCGTTACGGTTGAAGAAGTCGTAACGTGCGGCTACCTGAACACGAGGGGCCACAAAATAACCGCCCTGCACATAACCGCCTAAATAATGATATGTCTCATCAATCTTCTGACGTTTGGTGAAACCTACATTCATATAATACGCCTCGGCAGCCAAATAAAGTTTGTTCTTCAACATGGCAAACTCCAATCCGACACGCATGTCGTTTGTACTCTCATTTTCACTCTCTACATTAACAGAACCGGACAGGCCGAAAAGCATCTTATCTTCATGCAGGCGGTTCGGATTACCTTGCGTAGAAGGCATCACTCCTTTAGGCATATAAGTCAGACGACCTGCATAGAGCAAAGACGGAATGTGCCAGTCGTCACTGATAGTTTTTGATGCTGTATTCACAGAAATTCCCGTACCGTTGAACAAGCCGACCTCATAGCCGAACTTCTCGCCTATCAATCCATGCAGTTCCACTCCCAGGTCAAAACCGGTAGCCATGTTCGGGGTAACAGCATTCAGCGAATAAGGCATGATGACTGGAGAAGTCAACGAAACCGGCAACTGCGGCAGTAATGTCTCGCCCAACGTAGTCAGGTAGGCATGCGAGAAAGGTGTCTTGAACTTGCCTACACGCAATGCCAGCTGCTTCTTGAACTGCACGTCAAACCAGGCCTGCTGCAACAAAGCACCACCGCTGGCCGCCGCATTGATGGATAGGTTGAAAGACACTTTTCCGAAAGCCTTACCCGTAAAGCCCAACACCGCATAAGGCACCGAAAAACCGGAATTGGCGAAATTATCCTGATTATATGCCTTATCTAAGCCTTCATCATCATACCAGTTCAGATTGGCGCTTGTCTGTACCAGCAAATAGGGTTTGAAAACAAAGTCGCCTTTCTTGCTGGAAATAGTAAAACCTTCCCTCCCGGCCAACGACACCACGCCATTCTCCGTATCTTCTTCGTGCTGTGCCATTGCCATCAACGGCATAGCGGCAAACGAAGCCAATAATATTAATTTCTTCATACGATTATATCGTTTCTTATTTAAATACTGTGTAACTTGTTATTATAGTGAATTGATAAATGCAACCAACGCATCACGATCTTCCTTACTCATATTCTTAAACAGATTCTTGGAAGCCTCCGCCTCACCGCCATGCCACATAATGGCCTCAACCAAATTACGGGCACGCCCGTCATGCAGAAAATAAGTATGCCCGTTTACAATCTCCTGCAAGCCGATACCCCACAACGGAGTGGTACGCCATTCATTGCCGCGTGCAAGACCACTGACATAGTTGTCATTCAATCCCACACCCATAATTTCCGAACCCATATCATGGAGCAGGAAATCCGAATACGGATGAATGGTCTGGCTGCCCAACCAAGGGAGCTGCGTTCCCATCAACAAAGAGCTGCCGCGCGGTTTGGTATGCAAGGTGGTGACATGGCAAAGGTGGCATTTGGCTTCATAGAACTTCTGCTCGCCTTTGATAACCTGTTCGTCATCCACATTGCGGCGGGCCGGTACCCCCAGGCATTGCAAGTAGAGGTCCACATCCTCCATATCCTCTGCCGATACATCCAACTGATCATAAGACAGCCCCATCATACTGCCCTGTTCCATTTGCAATTGCCCTTCACAGATTTCTTCCGGATAACGGCTGTTGGTAACTCCCAAATCGCTGGAGAAACCCAATTCTACGGTCAGGTCTGCATGCTGTGCCTTGTTACCCGACAATCCCAAACTCTTCACACCTTTCTCCGTAATGTAATTACAGCGTCCGCTAATGCCGTATTCGGGATAATTGCTTTTGGCAGCAAGCGCCTCAATCTCTTTCGGATCGAGCGCCATCATCTGTCCCATTCCCACATGCCGCAGGGGGATGCGAACCGTACAGAACAAATCCTCCGGTTTTATTTCTTCCGCATACCAGTCCGTTATCGTATAAGTAGGCTTGGCAAGCTGATAAGGAGTACCGTCGGGAAACTTAAAATCTTCATAGGTATATTCCACTTTCAGCTTTCCTTCCGCCTTTACGCCATAAATGGACTGGTCGTGAAGCACACGCCCGTAATTGGGAAAGAAAGCACCGTTCTTGCGGGTGATATATATCAGCATAGAAGAGAAACCGCTACTGCCCGATCCTCCCTCACTCCATAACGTAGGACGCGTACGACCTGCGTTATGATGGCAACTGCCGCAAGAATATCCGGCATAGACAGGTCCTAAACCGCCGCCCGTTCCGTTAGTGCTGGTACGGACATCATCGTAAAGTCCGTCTCCGTTATTGAAACGTGAGTTATAGACTCCCGTCACCCAGTCGGCCGGAGTGTCGTATGCCTTGGAAGAACGCATAAATACAGTGGCCGTACCGGCAGACAACTCATAACCGCCCGGTACTTCTATATCCAATATATCATAAGTATCGCCCTCACAAGCACAGCAAAGCAACAAGCCAAGCAGCAATGGAAACAAACGTTTTTCTAAATCTCTCATAAGCAACAGAGTTTATTTTACACAAAATATCAGAACACAACAAATAGGTAAAGGAGACGACAATACACTCCTTTACTTATTTGTCCACACAATTATATCCGAGATTTATTCCGTCGGTGCCGTACGAGGATCGCCATCCTTGAAAAGAAGGAATTCCAATGTATGAAAGCCACGAACATTCTGAGCGGATGCAATGCTCTCTACCGGATCACCGTTTTCATCGGTAATGAATTCGCCGTTCCATTGTAACTTGGTGAAGTCTCCCGAGTTCAGGATATTGACAATCGCATCCGCATCCAGCGGCCAGCTATCCATATTGGGGTCCAAACCTTTATCGGCTACAGGACCGAACAAGAACGCTTCACTTGTTTCCCATGGCCTACGGGCAACAATCCATTGGGCCGCAGCAGCCTTAAAGTTCGCATCGGTCGGATTTTTCTGTAAAGTGCTTACTTTCTCCAACAGAACAGCTACTTCATTTTTCAAATCCAAATAAGTGGGAAGTACCACATCGTTCACATAAGTACTCACAACGCCGTCCAATGCTGCATCATTATACGTATCTTTCTTCTGAGTAATCTCCGGAAGTAGTCTGTTATTCAACAAATCAGCCAAATCCGCACAAGCTTGTTGGGCAGCCAATGCTTCTGCACTACTGATATGGTTACGGAAAGGAGCAGGAATAGCCAAGATAGCGTCATGAGCTTTCTTGATGGCTTTCCGGACATCATCTGCCAACTCACTATTATTGCCCTTGACTACATTATAAATAGAGTTTGCAGCGATTACGGAATTTGTCAAATCCATTACATCATTATTCACTCTCACATCTCTCGTTCCGCAAATCGCACTGTAAATAGAAATGATATTGTTTGAATAATCCTCGCGGGAGTGCCAGCTAAACCAAGATTCCACAGCATACAAGGCATCTTGTGACTTTCCTGCTACATACAAATCGTATGGGTCGCCGATTTTTGCATCACCTACCTCATTGGCTATATCCCAGCAGCCTTCGATAATCTGCTGAACGCAGTTATTGGCAGTACCAAAGTAAGCCGAATTATTATGATTGATAAAAATCGAAGCATAGGATTCTCCACCGTTATAGCTGGTTTTCCAATCATCATAAAGCGTTGCGGCATCTTCTTTCAACAGATTAGTAACGTTAATCATGTAGCTATACCAGTTGGAAGCATTATCTTTGGTAATGTTAATTTCTTCTACAGCGCCATTACCATTTCCATTAGAAGGATCATCGCCATCACTACATGCGGACATCATTCCGCCCAAAGACAGCATGCAAGCTGCAACGTACAAAAAATACTTTTTCATTTTCATTGTTATTATTTGAGATTAATGCATTATTTCTTTATAAACCAACCGACATAGGCGATACCGATGGAAAACTCGTTTTCACTATTGTATTTGCCTTTGCCGAATACCTTGCCCGTACCGATTTGGCGGGTCATATAATCAGCCTTTACCACCAGATTGGGCAAAGCATACCAGTTCAGGCCGGCAGTCCACATACTCACCTGATTTCTCTTGTCCATAGGAAGCTGGCCTTTTTCTCCTTCTTCCTGAGGATTGTAATATTCATAACGGGCAAACGGATAGATGACAGGCACTTTCTTACTGTCGTTGCAAATAGAACGGAGATTGATGCCGACCTCACCGGCATAGCTCACAGCCCTCTTGGCAACTTGTACCACGCGTGTATAAGGAGAAGAATTGGACAAACCTTTATTCTTATTGCTGATAGCGGTAGCCCCTGTCAGATTGCCGAACACAAAGTTCGTGCGAGCCGTTATATACTTATTCTTGTACTGACCGTCGACGGTATAAATACGTAACGGTGCTTTTACCCCGGCATAAGTAGCAACTTTATCGGAATTGGATGCTGTATTGACACAATAATAGAAAGAGCCGCCTATGCGCAAACCCGGTACACCTCTATAATCCAAACGAGCAACATAAGCGGGAGAAGTAAAATTATCCACCTCAAAGAAACCCTGTTTTCCACCTGCAACCCAATTATTTCGGTCAAAACCATTCGCATTCAGTCCCACCACAACCAATGCCTGATAATCGAATGTAGCATATCCCCTGCCGAAAGAACCGAAGAACTCGATACCCGTTTCATGCCAGGTGGAAGGAAGAATGGTTGTCTCACCTTCCGGACGATAAGTTCCGAAAAAGTTGACAGGCTCATGGTGTGCATTAGTGAGGCCTACCGGCACAATCAAGTGTCCGGCACGAACATTAAAAGCAGGATGTATCAGACGTGTTATATGGAATTGTTCCAAAGCGACCTCACCGCCTTTCTCTATCTCCGTTTCATACTCTCCATTTTCGGAATTTTCCAATTCTACAGCCGTACCGGTACCACCGGATTCAAATTCTATTTCAGCTCCCAGTATCCATTTGGAATTGAACTTATAATCGAATGCCAATACAAAACGCGGGATAGCAATCGTATTACGATGATCGTCCGAATTGCCTCTATTGCCACCAAAGAAACGGTTGATGCCGTAATCTTTAAAACTGGCTACCATTTCTCCATATCCACCGAAACGGAATTTCTTGTAGCTGTCACCATCCGGAGTACTTGTCGCTTTTTTCTTCAGTGTACTCTCGGCAGTATCACCTTTTGCGCTTGCTTCATCGGGTTCCCCTGCCCATAAAGCATTGGCCGATAACACAAGACACAATACTAATAAACTCGTTAATTTTCCCATCTTTTATCTTAATTTTTGTTGGGACAAAGGTAGGGGTAGTTAAAAACGGTAACAATACCTAAAACGGAGTATAACTTAAAGATGAGATAATTATAATTAGGTATGTCTAATTAAGACAAAAAAATCCCTACTGCGCTCTGCAATAGGGATTAACAATCTGAGAAAACGATTTAAGCCTTATATCCTTGCCTTCTCTTCTTTAACCGCTGCGGACAATTGCCGCAAGGCCGTTTGCAAAACAGAACGAGGACAACCGACATTCAGCCGCATAAAGCCTTCTCCCGGTTTACCGAACATTGCTCCGTCGTTCAGAGCCAAATGAGCCTTTTCTGTAAAAAGCCTTACCAGCTCCTCTTGTGACAAGCCCAACGCCCGACAATCCAAGAAAATCAGGTAAGATGCTTGCGGGCGTATCATACTGATGCCCGGAACATGCTCTTTCAGATAATTCTCCGTAAAATCTATATTACCCTCTACATAGCCAAGCATCTGCTCCAGCCACTCTTCACCCTGTGTATAAGCAGCCGCAGCACCGATATAGGCCAACAGATGTCCTTCGCAAAACTCACCGGCTTCCATAAACTCACGAAAACGATGACGAATATCCTCACTAACCGCTATGGCATACGAACTACCCAATCCGGGCATGTTAAAAGCTTTACTGGGAGCCATGAAAGTAAGAGAAATCCTTGCAGCATCCTCAGATACAGTAGCAAAAGGATGATGCTTATAAGGAGGCAACGTTAAGTCCGCATGTATCTCATCCGAAATGACCATAGTCCCGCTGTCTTTGCAGACAGTCGCTATCCGACGCAGTTCGTCAACCGTCCAAACACGCCCACCGGGATTATGGGGATTGCAAAGGATGAGTACCTTACATCCCTGAATATCCCTGGAAAATCGTGCAAAATCAATATGATAGTGACCCTCACACAAATCAAGCGGAGAGTAGACAACTTCACGTCCTAAACGTTCGGTCACCAAGAAAAAGGGGTGATATACCGGAGTCATCACCATTACCTTATCCCCCGGTCGGGTAAAACATTGCAAAGCAAAGGCCTGCCCCCGCACAATTCCGGGCACAAATGTCAGCATATCACGTGAGATGTCCCACTGGTGGCGCCGGTGCAACCAATTACAAATGGAAGTATACCATTCTTCACAAGCAAAGGTATATCCCAAAACCGCATGATCAAGGCGTTTGCGCAAAGCATCCATTACGAAAGGCGGCGTACGGAAATCCATATCGGCCACCCACATAGGAAGCAAATCATTGCGTCCCCATACCTTTTGTACACCGTCCCACTTTACGGAATCCGTACCGCGACGTTCAATTATTTCATCAAAATTATACTGCATAAGGTTCAAGTAAGTTTAATTTGGAAAAAGACAATATGCTTTCTCATTAATATGCTTTGGATTTTCTATTTTAATCGGACAAAACAAAATTACCGCAAAAGTACGAAATATCTTCGCTTTTAAGTAAATTTGCCAACCAATTTAAAAGAGACATATATGATTAAAGCTCTGTTTTTTGACATTGACGGCACACTGGTGAGCTTCAAGACTCACCTGATTCCCACTTCCACCATCGAAGCACTGGAAGCCGCTAAGGCCAAAGGCATACAGATATTCATCGCAACCGGTCGCCCGCGCGTCATCATCAATAACCTCGCCCCTCTGCAAGACCGGAAGCTGATAGACGGCTACATCACCATGAATGGCGCCTATTGTTTTGTAGACGATACCGTCATCTACAAAAGCCCCATTCCGACAACCGAAGTGGACATACTGACAAAATTCTGCCACGAACGTAATATTCCCTGCATACTCGTAGGCGAACATGATATTTGTGCAAACCAACCGGGTGAGATTGTAACGGAAATATTCAATAATCAACTCAAAACAGACCCGATTGAACCACAACCCTATACCAACAACCATTCCAACAAAGAGTTTTACCAGTTAACGCCTTTCATCAATGCCGAAGAAGAGCAAATGATAGTACCCTTTCTTCCCAACTGTGAAATGGGACGCTGGCATCCGGCTTTTGTGGATGTCACCGCCAAAGGTAATACCAAACAGCATGGCATTGATGAAATAATCCGGCATTTCGGTATCCGCCTGGAAGAGACAATGGCTTTCGGCGACGGCGGGAATGACATCAGCATGCTACGCCATGCAGGCATCGGAGTTGCTATGGGCAACGCCAAAGACGATGTGAAAGTCATAGCCGATTATGTCACAGCAAGTGTTGACGACAACGGCATAGCCGATGCACTAAAACACTTTGGGATTTTGGAATAATTACTAATATCAATTACTAAATTACCGATAACTTGTCTTTTGTACCCGACACCCAGAACAAGGAGTTTCAAGATGCTTTGAACCTCATTCAGTACACTCGCCAGTCCGTTTTCCTGACGGGAAAAGCGGGTACAGGCAAGTCCACTTTTCTCCGGTATATCTGCGAGCATACCAAGAAGAAGCATGTAGTATTGGCTCCTACGGGAATTGCCGCTATCAATGCCGGAGGAAGCACATTACACAGTTTCTTCAAACTGCCGTTTTATCCTCTCCTGCCCGACAATCCCGACTTCAGCTTACAACGAGGTCGTATCCATGAATTTTTCAAGTACACCAAACCTCATCGTAAACTGCTCGAAGAACTGGAACTGATTATCATCGACGAGATTTCCATGGTGCGGGCAGACATCATCGACGCTGTCGACCGCATCTTACGTGTCTATTCACGCAATCTCCGGGAACCTTTCGGCGGAAAACAAATCCTGCTGGTGGGTGATGTCTTTCAGTTGGAACCTGTGGTGAAAGGAGACGAACGGGAAATACTGAATCGCTTCTATCCCACTCCCTATTTTTTCTCTGCAAGAGTTTTCAATCAGATAGATCTTGTATCGATCGAACTGCAAAAAGTCTATCGCCAAACGGATGCAACATTTGTCGGCGTATTGGACCACATACGAAACAATACAGTGGGCGCTACCGACCTTCAACTGCTCAACACCCGCTATGGCACACAAATAGAGGAGTCCGAAGCGGATATGTACATCACTCTCGCCACCCGCCGCGACAATGTAGACCATATCAATGACAAGAAACTTGCAGAACTGCCGGGAGAACCCGTTACATTCAGCGGTGAAATCACAGGTGACTTCCCCGAAAGCAGCCTTCCCACCTCACAGGAACTGGTGCTCAAACCGGGTGCTCAGATCATCTTCATAAAAAATGACTTCGACCGCCGCTGGGTAAATGGCACAATCGGCATCATCAGTGGTTTCGATCCCTTTGAAGAAACACTCTATGTCATTACAGACGACGGCAAGGAGTGTGATGTGAAGCGGGAATCATGGCGGAACATCCGTTATAAATACAACGAGGAGAAAAAACAAATCGAAGAAGAAGAGTTGGGTACGTTTACCCAATACCCCATACGGTTAGCATGGGCCATCACCATTCATAAAAGTCAGGGACTGACTTTCAGCCGGGCGGTTATCGACTTCACCGGAGGAGTATTTGCCGGCGGGCAGGCATATGTGGCACTCAGCCGATGTACCTCTTTGGAAGGAATACAACTGAAGAAGCCCGTCAGTCGTGCCGACGTATTTGTGCGTCCCGAAATCATAGGATTTGCCGAACGTTTCAATAACCGCCAGGCCATTGACCGCGCCCTGAAACAGGCACAGGCAGACGTACAATACGCAGCGGCAACCAAAGCGTTTGATAAAGGCGACTTCGATACTTTCCTCAACGAATTTTTCAAAGCGATCCATTCCCGCTATGACATAGAGAAGCCTGTTGTGCAACGCCTTATCCGTAAGAAACTAAACATCATCAATCGGCTGCGCGAAGAAAACCGCTCTTTGAAGCAAGCGGCTATTGAAAAAGAAAAGTCTTTGGTGAAATACGCCCGCGAATACATCATCATGGGCGACGAGTGCCTCAAACTGGAGATGAAAGAAGCCGCCATGAAGAACTATGAAAAAGCCGTTGCACTCTGCCCCAAATTCAAAGAGGCATGGAAGAAGATTAAAAAATTAGAGAAAGAGATGCTAAAAAGGTGATTCTCTTGCTTTTGAGAATATTTACGAGTATTTTTACGCCCAACTTATTAATCCGATAGTATCATGCTTCTGAAACTTTATGAGAAAAACAACAGTGCGGCAGATTTACAACAAGTAATCGACATCCTGAACAACGGCGGAATCATCATCTACCCTACCGATACCATGTATGCTATCGGCTGTCATGGATTAAAAGAGCGTGCGATAGAACGCATCTGCCAGCTCAAGGCTATTGACCCGAAAAAAAACAATCTTTCCATCATCTGCTATGACCTGAGCAGTATTAGCGAATATGCCAAATTCGACAACAATACGTTCAAGTTAATGAAACGCAACTTACCGGGTCCTTTTACTTTCATCTTAAATGGTACTGTCCGTCTCCCAAAGATTTTCCGCAACCGTAAGGAAGTAGGTATCCGTATGCCCGACAACCCGATTATTCAAGAACTGGCACGCTTTCTGGATGCTCCTATCATGACCACAACCCTTCCCTATGAAGAAAACGAGGATATTGAATACTGTACCGACCCCGAATTGATTGATGAAAAGTTCGGCAATATCGTAGATTTGGTAATCGATGGCGGCATAGGCGGCATCGAAAGCTCCACAATAGTAGACTGTACCAATGGCGAAGCAGAAATCGTACGTCAGGGAAAAGGCTGGCTGGATGAAGGATAATAATTAGTCTCTCCATACTTTTCAAAACCTTTTCAGTCGTTGTTATGTTTCTTTCTCAAAAGAAGCAACAAACTTTATGAGTACAAAAGAACAATACTGGAAATATTCCCTGATTATCATCATCATTGGATTAGGAATCATACTGTTCAGACAGATTACCCCTTTCTTAAGCGGTTTATTGGGAGCATTGACCATTTATATACTGGTCAGACGCCAGATGACCTATTTGTCCGAGAAGCGAAAGATGAAACGGAGCATAGCTGCCACGATCATCACAGCAGAAGCTATTTTATGTTTTCTCATTCCTTTAGCATTGGTTGTATGGCTGGCAATAATAAACCTGCAAAACATCAATCTTGATCCGCAAGCCATTATCGCACCATTTGAACAAACGGCTGCTATCATCAAGGCAAAAACCGGATACAACATACTGGGAGGAGATAGCCTTTCTTTCGTTCTCTCATCCCTGCCACGCATCGGACAAACCCTAATGGGCGGCATCAGCAGTTTTGCTGTAAATATGTTTGTGCTCGTCTTCGTTCTCTACTTCATGCTGATAGGCGGAAAAAAAATGGAACAGTACGTCAACGGAATTCTTCCTTTCAATGAAACCAACACACAGAATGTAGTGCACGAAATCAATATGATTGTCCGCTCCAATGCCATTGGCATCCCCCTGCTTGCCATAATACAAGGCGGAGTAGCAATGATAGGCTATTGGATATTCGGCGCTCCCAATATTCTGTTTTCAGGCTTCCTGACAGGATTTGCCAGCGTTGTTCCCATGGTAGGCACAGCACTGATATGGGTTCCCATAGCCATATATATGGCATTGATTGGCAATTGGCTCCAAGCCATTGGCCTGGCAGCCTTCGGTGCCCTTGTCATCTCACAGCTTGATAACCTGATACGTTTTATTATCCAAAAGAAAATGGCGGACATTCATCCGCTTATCACTATCTTCGGAGTGGTCATCGGCCTTTCTCTTTTCGGATTCATGGGTGTCATTTTCGGTCCGCTGCTACTTTCCCTTTTCTTCCTTTTTGTCGATATGTTCAAAAAGGGATATCTGGATGGAGAAAAGTGAAATTGAAAAATGGACACTTCTGTTTATTTCGGCATTTTCCTCTTTAAACAGAATACCGGCAAGAAGAAGAAAATACCAATGACAGACATAATCAACCCTCCGATAGTACCAGCCGCCAATGGAAACCAAAAAGCTTCTCTCTCCGTCCCCACCATAAAAGGTATAAAGCCCAGAATAGTAGAAACTACTGTCAGAAAAATGGGAATAACTTTTGCATTCCAGGCTTTGGTATAAGCACGAAGCATTGAAAGCCGGGGGAAACGACGCCGGATACTGTTATATTCATTTAAAATGTAAATACTGGCATTCACCGTAATGCCACACAATAGGACAAATGAGGCAAAACCACCCTGGTCAAAGTTCAACCGGAACCAATAAAAAGTAAGAAACACCCCGATATAAGAAACAGGAATAACAAAGATGATAGCCAACGGTTGCTTCAACGAATTGAACAGGATACTCGTCGTAAAAAATATAATTGCGATAACTACCAATAAAAGCAGGTATTGCCTATTGTCTTTTTTACCCCATGACCACGAATAGCTATCCGATTCAGCAGTGTACCCCATAGGCAGAAGAGTATTAAATTCTTCCAGATCACGTTCCAATATCTTATTACCCATCTCATTCGAACCGATATACTCATATTGCAGGCAAAGACGGTATTGCTGTCTTTCCTTTGCAATCTCCTGTGGCATTTGTCCCTTTTCCATCACAGCCAATTCCGAAAGTTTATAGTGCTTACCCTCTTTCATTCCATAAGGAAAGAATTGCATTGCCCATATATCATGAACATGCGACTGACGTGAAGACAGTTTTATCTTTTCCACCCCTTCCTCCGACAACACAGAGCCAATCTCCATATTCCTTCCAAAAACAGGTTGAATAGAAGCGAAAAGTTGACGGGCGTCAATACCCTCCTGCGCCATCCTCTCTTTATTCAAGTTAAAGTAAAATTCCTGGTAATCATCCTTCCACCATGAAAATTCCGAATTTATTAGCACCTCCTTAATACGACGATGGCTCAGCAACTTAGTTTTCAGTTTCTCCGCCCAGCTATAAAGTTCGTCATAATTATACCCATACATCCTGACACGGTAGGAACCCGCACTTTCACGTACATCATTGCTAAATCCCTGGTCTTCCAATCCATATACTCCCCAACTACCGCCCCCCAACTGCAACGCCTTATTTATCACATTAGCTTTCAGTGTGTATGGAAAACCACTATTTTGATATTCTTTCTTAAAATAGATATTGATACTGGCACGCCGGGCACTGTAAACCGAAGTATGAAACTGCCTGATTTCCTTAAATTCACTTAGATACGTTTCCATACGCTTCACCAGAGAGTTCATTTGCTCAAGGGTACTACCATTGGGCAGGTTGGCATTGGCTGTAAGCACCACCTCTTCATTACGGGTAAAATAGCTGCCTTCATATACTTTTTGTACAAACAGGCGTAAAGCACCACCTAAGGCTTTATCCACAACCGGTTTTACAGATTCCTTATACATAGACGAACCTAAAGTCTCATTATAAAATTTTTCCCATCGCCCTTCTCCATCCAACTTTTCCGGTAAGAGAAAAACCGGGAGGCCGAAACCAAGCAAGAGTAATATGCATACCGCCCACCGCCAACGACAAAGGAAACGAATCAAGACAGCATAAAAACGCGTAAAATAGACAGTAAGCCGACGGAGTCCTCGGCCTCTGACGAATCGCATCAAACCTTTGCGGGGCTTTCTTGTAACGGTAGTTTTAGTCGACAACATACCGGTCTTGTCAATCATTGCCGGAACAAAAAAGAGCGCCACCAGTAATGATATACCCAGATTTATAATCATCACCGCAGCAAAGTCCTGCAAGTTTAACCGTATCTTTTCATCCAGAAAGAAGATGATAACCAATGCCCCTACTGTAGTTAGTGTCGCTGCAAGTACAGACATAAAAGCTTTCAGGTTACGCCGGTGCAAGATATGGTCAGTCATGATGATGGTACTGTCTATCACCAGATTCAGTGAAACCGTAATACCTGCCAACGAATAGAGTTGCATCTCCAGACCGAAAAGATAATAAAAGATCAGTGCTACGGCTATATTAATGGCCAAGCTGGTTACAATCAGTAGCATATACTTCAACTTACGGGTAATCAACCAGACGAAGACCAAAAGAATAAGTACCGTTAATCCGGTACGAAAATAAATCTTGTCCAGTTCCTCGCGGATATACTCGGTAGCATCATAACTGACATGGATCTCATATCCGGCCGGAAGAATCCTCTTTATAGCATCCATTTCAGTCGTGACGGCACGACTAAGTTGCAACTGGTTGGCCCTTTCTTCCGCTGTAACCGATAGATAAATAGAATTCAAGCCATTGATGCGATAATAGCTTTGCGGTTCTTCTTCCATCCGGGTTACTTTCACCAATTCATCCAAGCGAAGCATCTTTCCACCCGCATTTGTTACTGTGATAGCAGACGGATCAAAAACACCAGTACCTGTTTCAGGAACCAAAGCCAGACGTATCCATTGTTCACCGCCTTTACCGGTATCTATATTGTGTGTTCCCAGAAACTCTTTCCTGTAATACCGTCTCACCGCATTATGGATATCCGATAAAGTTACTCCCAACAAACGTAATTGCTCACTGTCATATTCCAACCGCCATTCCATAGGCGTTGCCCCGCTCAAATCTATTTTATAGACTCCCGGCAGACGTGCCAACTGAGGTTTTATATGCTCTTCCGCATATTGTTGTATCAGAATGGGAGTTGACGGAGCATTTAATGTAAAGGACATAAAAGGGCGGAGTGCATTATTGTCGGACGTCTTCATCCGAATAGTCGGATAACTGACACCTTCGGGAAGTTGCGGCCATGTCTGCCGGATAATGGTAGAGGCCTCAAAACGTACTGCATCCACATCGGCGTGTTTGTCCAACTCTACAGTGATACTTCCCGAACCGTTACCCGAAGTAGAGTTCAGATTCTTCACCCCGCGTATGCGTGCCAGCATAGATTCCAGTTTGCTGGTTACCTCCATCTCTACTACCCGGGAAGAAGCACCCGGCATACTGAATCCTACCGTAAACCCCGGCAGGTTACGGGACGGATTCAACTTGACGGGAAGAAGCGGTATCAATGCCAGCCCCACCAAAGCCAGACAAACGAAAGTCACGATGACGGTAAAAGAAGAAACTTTATTCATTCACTACTCAATAATTAAATAAGTTGAAACTGATTTTTCTTCTCATAAGTCATAATCAAACTTTTCAGAAAGAGAGAATCCCGAAGCAAAATCATGCAACGTCAGCTTACGTATCTTATAATAGTTCAACCAATAATTTTTTAAAGCCGAGATATAGTTCCGTTGCGCTTCCTGCTGGCGGTTCAGTGAAAGCGTAAGGCTGTTGATATCCGCTTTACCTATTATAAAACGCTGCCGGGTTTCATTATAGGCAAGAATAGAAAGGTCGAGCGCTTCCTCCGCACTGGCTACCAACCCTTGCTGTACATTAAAGTCGGATACGGTCATAATAACTTCTTCCTCTATGCTGATTTCACTCTGACGAGCAGAAGTCTTTACGATATTGAGGTTATTTTTCGCCATATTGTACTTGCCTTTTCTTACCCCCCAGTCTATCAGTGGAACGGAAACGCTTACCGAAACCATCTCCTGCTGCATGGGATGCCGATAGGCTTGATTGAACTTCTCCGAAACCTGGTTGAACCCGATACTGGCATTGATACCCGCATTGAAACGCGATTCTTTTTTTGTCTTGTCCACCCGCTGTTCGGCTTCCAGAATATTTTGGCGTAACTCCAAAAAGTCCGGATTATTGCTTTGAGCCGCCATCAGCGCCTCATCCACCGGAATGGTTAACGATTGGGGACGACCGGGCAACTCTACCCTTATCTCGGTATTCTTCTCCAAGTTCAAGAAGGAGGCCAACGAAAACATGGCACGCTTCAGCGAACTGGCAGCATTCTGCAATGTATTACGGGCATTAACCACATCAAGTTTCAGCGTTAACAAGTCGGCACGACTGATGGAAGCTATCTTCAGGCGCTGCATACCGATGCGGTAAAGCGTATCGGTAGAAACCGCATTTTCTTTGGCAAGGTCATACTCCGCCTGCGCCATGGCAAGTGTGAAGAAATGGTTGGTAGCTTGTTCGGAAACCTGTTCGGCATTATAAATATATTCCTTTTTAATCTTTTCATATTTCAATGGCTCTATCCTACGTTCCCAACGAAAAGCATTATACCCTACCAGACTTTGAGAATACCCCAGACGTACCGGAACACTGGTAAATTGCGTATAAGGATTACTTCCGAAACTTCTCATAAACCCCAACTCCGTATCCAGATAGAAAGTACCGCCCGTCAGATCAAAATTCTGCCGGATAGCAAGATTTCCATAGGCATAAAATGATTGCTGGCTACGGTAAATATCCAGGTCCTGTTCGGAGTCATAACGCTTGGTGATGTCACGGTTGTACTGGGCGGGAGTCATGTTCAAAGTCAGACTCGGCAGGCGGTTGGCCTTAAAAGTACGGTACTCCCAATAACCGGACAGATACATATTCTTGGTACGAAAAGCTTCCAACGAACTATCATTGGCCATGGCAATCGTCTGTTGCAGGTCCAATGTAATCCTTTGCTGGGAAAAGGCGGAAAGCGTTCCCAATCCCAATAATAGTATAAGACTTATCTTTTTCATCATATTCTTCTAAGCTATTCAACTTGACTACTTAACCACTTCCTTATTCCTATAAATAAACCAATATATCAACGGAATGATAAAAAGGCTGACCAGAGTTCCGACAAACATAGCTCCAATCATGGCGATAGACAACGGTTTTTGCAACTCCGAACCCATATCGAAAGAGAACAACAAAGGCACCATAGCAAATATAGTAGTCAGCGAAGTCATGATGATGGGCCGAAGCCTTCTACGCCCCGCTTCATGGATAGCTTCCAGCAATGGCATCCCTGTTTTTCTCAATTCGTTGATGGCATCCAGTTTCAAGATGGAGTCATTGATAATGATACCGCAAGTCACTATCAATCCAATGGCTGACATCAGATTAAGCGTATGCCCGCACATCCACAATAACAACAGAGCAAATGCCACGTCTATCGGAATTTCAAGCAACACGATTAGAGGCTGTACAAAACTCTCGAACTGGGCGGCAAGAATAAAGTACATCAACAGGATGGAAATAAAAAGAATCACCACCAGTTCGTCCAGCATCTCCCGGTTGGAAAAGAAACTGCCGGAAAAAGCTGTTTCCCAGTCTCCGGTGTCCTCAATAATTCGTCTCACTTTCGTCATCAATAACTCTGCGTCATCCGTCTCATAAAAACAGAAAGGAATATACTCCCCGTTACGTCCTGCGGTAATTGTTTTCAAATCCTCGGCGGGGGTAACCTTCACCAAATCACGAAGCGGAATATATTCAACCGTTCCTTTACCGTCAGCACGAGTCGGTATCAATGTCTGCCGTAACACATCATTCACAGTACGTTCCTCCCCTGCAATGCTGATAGGCAGATATTGCTGGTAAGAATGGAGCATAGCCACACTATTCTCTTTAAAAGCCGTTTTCAGTACCCGGTACAAATCATCGTAAGAGACATTATATAGTAACAGTTTTTCATTCTGCACACTTATATTCAACTGGTTTTCAAAGGCGATGCCGGTAGGAGCAGTTCCCGTTAACCGGGCAATGTGATTCTCCAATTCACGCAATTCCCCCGCAGCAGGTGCTTTCTCCTTGTTACGGGCATAAAGTTCCGCCACGATGTCAGCCTCCCCGGTTACGAACAGTTTCTCAAACACTGTTTCCGGTGGGGAAAAGGAGACGACTGCCAAAGGATATTCCGCCTTCAGGCGTTGATACACCTTTTGCTGCAAAACTTCTATTTCGCGGGGACTGCCCGTTTTGAAATACAGTTCGGCTTCTGAAGAAGACAGTGCACGCTCACGATTCAGCAGATAATCCTGTTGTCCCACAGCTGCTGTCTGTTCGATTGTTTGCTGCTCAAAATCACCGAACAAGGCATCCACCCGCCTACGATTCTCATCCACATGAATGTTTTCGTTCCATTCCACCCGGGCTATGAGCTCGTTCTGGTCTATATCCGGCATACGCTCCTTGCCGATAAAATAGAAAAAGAACACACAAAGCGGAACGGAAAGAATACAAAAAGCAACGCTCACGGTCTTATGGGCAAATACCCAGTCTACACCCGCATCATAAAAGCGGTCCAAGGTATGTTCCTTCAAAGGATTGTTGATACGGATGCGGGAAAACCATGAACGGCTTCGTAATCCGGTACGGTAAACCAACATATAGAGTACCGGCAGCAACATGATACCCGTAAAATAGGATACCATCAGTCCCACCGTCACTGAAAATGCCTGGTCGTAAAAAAGAGCACCGGCAATACCGCTCATAAAAATCAAGGGAACGAAGACAGCTATGGTAGTGAGCGACGAACTGAGCATGGGCGTAATCACCTCGCTCGTACCCGTCACACAGGCTCGTCTGAGCGAGTAGCCCCGTTCACGGTACTGGGAAATATTCTCCGTCACAATGATACTGCTGTCAATCATCATACCCAGTGCCAAAATAAGTCCTGACAGGGAGATAATGTTGAGCGACATCTTGAACAAATAGAAAAAAAGAAAACAGATGACAATGGAGACTGTCATACTAAGCCCGATAATAAACGGTGACTTGATATCACCCAGGAAAAGAACCGCAACAATACAGATAAAGAGAAAACCCAATGAAAGATTCTGTTGCAGGTTAGAAATTGTATAGTCCAAAAGTTCGGTCTGATTACGGCTGATGCTGAATTCAATACCCGGATACACCTTCCGGAAGTAATTCATGGTACCGGTAATGGCCTGTTTCATATCATCCATATTCTCGTCCGCCTGCTTGATGACGGCAAGTGTCACGGCACGCTTGCCGTTACTCATGGATACACCCGTCTCTTTGGCTGGGACAATGGCTATCTTGCAGAAGTCACCCAGGCGGATTATTCGTTCCCCTTTACGCAAAAGGATGTTCTCCACATCCTCCCGGGTACGCAGCAAAGTGGAGAATTTGATATTATATTCGTAATAGCCATCCCGTACCGTCATGCTGCCGGGTTCCACATTGTTGCCTGCCAACACGTTTTCCATATCCGACAGCGACAATCCCAGTACAGCCAACTTATCCGGATCGGGCACAATCTGCAATTGCTGCTCCACCATACCGGTAACATCCACCATCGCCACCTCGGTCAACTGTTCGATACGACGCTTGATGACGTTTTCAGCAAAACTGCACAATTCAAGAAAAGCACGATCATCCCCACGACTGTATGCGCTATCATTCTTCAGCGTCAGATTCAAGTAGAATACGGGAATATCCGTAGCACTCGCCTTCACCACTTTGGGACGTTCGGTATCCTTGGGGAGATAGTTCATCGCGGCATCAATCTTTTCATTCACTTCGATAAAGGCTAAATCCGTATTCGTGCCGAAATCAAATTTCAAACGGATAATACCCGCTCCGTCACGCGTCTGACTGTCCATATCCTTCAACTTGCCCACTTGGATCAGTTGTTGTCGGAGAGGCTTCACTACCGTATTCTCCAGTTCCCGTGCCGATGTATTGGGTACGGCTACCTGAACGGTAATCTCAGGAATGGCAATATCAGGCAACAAGGAGACTGGCAATGTGAAATAAGTCACCATCCCAACGATAAAGCATGCCGTAAATGCCATCAGCACAGCTATAGGCCGTCGTATAAGGAAATCCATCATAAGTTATCAATTACAGGTTATCACATCACCGCCTTTATCACTTTATCACCTTTATCAACCACCTTCACCGGAGCCTCATGCGCCAGATTCACGTTCCCCGTCACAATAACCGTATCGCCTTCCGCAATCTCGTCGGTCTGAGATGCTCTCACCAAGGTATATTCCTCTGCATTCTCCAATCCCGTTTGGACATAGTTCCACTTGGCCTGCCCATTCTTCAAGGTAAAAACCACTTGTCTGCCCGAACGCAACACAACTGCACTCTTGGGAATAACAAATTGTCTGTCCAGCGAACGGAACACATTTACACGTACGTTCATACCACTGAACAGTCTGCCCTTGCCGTTTACCGATGCCTTGACCTTCACCATACCCTTCTCGTCCACCAGCGGATTGATTTGCGTAACGACTCCCTCATAACGGGATGCAGCATCCGAATAGGGACTGATAAATACGCGATCACCGGACTTTATCAGAGACAGTTCACTTTCAAGCACAGTGAAATCCGCCTCCATGCCATTTGTACCCACAACGGTACAGAAGACCTCCGAAGTATTGGCTGCATTAAAAGGTTTGGAGAAAAGGTTAGCCACCACACCGTCGAAAGGTGCCGTCAACGTAGCATGCTCTTCTTCATATTGAGCTAATTCATATTGAGAAAGACTCTGGTCATATCCGCTTTTCACGCGGGCAAGCTTCATGATATCGGCAGGTACTTTGGAAGAATCATCCGCCGGATACCCTTGACCTATCAGCACATCCTGCAATTCGAGTTTGGATTTTTCAAGCGCATCTTTGGCTTGGGCAGTACGATTGGACAAGCGGAATTTATCCAGTTCAGCCAATTTCTGCCCTTTGAACACCCTCTCACCGTTCTTTACGTAAATACGGGCAATAACACCGGATGTCTCGAAGCGTAAGTCAGCCTGTCCACCGGCAACTATCTTGCCGTTACTTACCAATTCATGATTGAAAGCACGCTGTTTAAGTACTTGTACCGTCACTTCGTTGTCGGTAGTGGGTAAGACGGTGGCCACGCCTTCGTCGTTAACTTCCTCATTCTTATTGCCGGAACAGGCGGTCAGCAGTGCAAGTGCCAAGCATAGCAGATATTGATAATTCTGTGTTTTCATATATACATTATTATTGAGATACAATATTTATCTTTTCCAATTCTTCTCTCATTTCCCGTATGGCAGTAGAGTTAACCTTCGGTTCTTTCGTCCATACAATCTGTTTCATTGCTTCAAACTTATCCGGTTGTTCAAATCCGGGTTTCGCATAAAGTTTTGCCAACAGATAATAGGGATATATCCGTCCCGGCAAGCGATGAATAGCACGTATAAACCAATCTTCCGCTCCCCAATAATCTCCCATCTGCAAGCAATTCTTGCCGATTATATTCAATATCATCGGATCATTACTTCGTCTCATCGCTTCATTCAGTATTTGATTGGAATGTTTAACTTTATCCGTTTTATGCAAGCAATGACCATATTCAAACAAAAAATCACTTTTTTCTTTCAGTAAAGGATAAAGCCGTTCGTAGTCTTCCAACGCAGCCTCATAAGCTCCTACCCTATAAAGCATCCGTACATTCACCAAATCCCGACTTGCCTCCAACCTTTTGGAATCACCTGGCAAACGGCAAACTCCATAAACTACTATTATCACCGCCATTAGTGCCCAACTTTTAGGGCGGTTGTTCACCACACACGACAACAATAACCCAACCGATGTAACAATAAACACCGGAAGTTGCAACGGATAAGACGAAAAAGAGAAAACCATCAACGAAATAACAGCCCCGCACACTCCAAAACGTTCTTCCCGTATACCGATGAGCCAACAAAGAGCAATCACTAATAGCGCAAGTACTGTCATTGGTATTCCATATTCAGTGGCAGCTTGCAGGTATTCATTAAAAGCATACTCCGGACTTCCCGCCACGCGTTCCTCCCATTCCGCATAATTCCCTTTTGCAAAATATTTCTCCTGCGCGTCTCCATACGCTAAGGCAAAGTTTCCCGGCCCATATCCTATCATAGGCTTCTTGGCAATGGCATGGCAAGTAATCTTCCACATAAACAGGCGTCCTCTTGCCGAATCCGGTTTCAAGGAAAACAGCAACCATCCGCTTATTATCAACAGACACAGAGCAGCGACCATGCCTGCCAACATTCGCCCTCGATTTAGTCTCCATATCTCTCCAAATCGCTTTCCCCATTCCGCATGAACAGCATATACCCACAAACAAGCCAACCATGCCGCCAACCATGCCGAACGACTCATCGTAGCAGGAAGTACACAAAGGATGCACAACCCTGCTACCACAACAATACATTTTTCAATTTTCATATCCGTTTCCATGAGTTTCCACGAAAAGCGGAGATTCATCCAACGGTCAAGGCATAGCGGCAAAACCATTGCCAGATAGCCGGCATATGGTCCGGGATTAAAGAATGAACCGGTCAAGGCATATCGCGCATGTCCGGAAGCAGCAAATCCATAGAGTTGTCGCAATCCCCAAATCGCTTCTATACCTCCCCAAATCATCAATGCCAAAGAAAAACAATATGCAGGTTCAGGCAAAAGAATCTTCTGTCGCAACACCAAAATTACAAATAAGATAAGTCCGGCTGCCACTATCGTCGTTTTGTCAAACCAAACCCACTGTCCAACTGTTTCACCTACTGATAGTTCAGGATTGGTTATTCCCACCAGTGAGAGTAACAACAACATAGCAACAATCAATAGTACAATTGCCGCAGTAAGCTTTAATGCTTTTATTTTATTGCTTTCCATATCCTGTTCCATCTTATTTTGTCCTGCCTTTCATCCACTGATTTCCATATCCTCCAGACTTTTCCCACAATATACTCCTCAGGAAGTAACCCCCAATATCGGGAATCTTTGGAGTTCTCTACCTTATCACCAGCCATGAAATAATAATTCTTTTGGAATTTATATCCTGTAATTACTTCATTACCTAAATATACACAGCTATCCTTATACCTCAATTTCTTCTGTTGTTCCCATTCTATTACATTCTTATAAAGTTTGAAAGTATAATTGTCCAATCGAATACTATCATCAGCCCTAGGTATGTAAAGTGGTCCAAAGTTCTTCACAGTCCATCCGATAGATAAATCTCCCGGATATGCTCTTATCCCTTTAGCACTATTAGGCAACTGTTCTTTTTCAATTTTTGCAACAAAACGATCCTGTGCCTCTACACATCCTAAATCACACGAATAGCCATCCACTTGATAACGTCCATTCACAATACGGAATGTGTCCCCCGGTAACGCTACACAGCGTTTTACATAATATAGCATCACATCCATTTCAATCCGTTTCCATTTCTTGGAACATGGATAATTAAAGACTATTATATCATTTCGTTGCACATTCCCCCAACCCGGCAATCGTTTAATTTTCACTTGCTTGCCTTGCACAGACTCCATCACATTAAACAGTCGCGCCCCATATTCTAACTTATTCACAAGAATGGCATCACCCGCCAGTAAGTTCGGCTCCATAGAGTCGCTTGGAATATGAAAAGAAGTGATACAGAAAACCTGTAGCAGTAACCACAAGGCACCGATACAACATACAACGAGAAAAAGGTTAATCCCCCCGTTAATTATTTTATGGAAACACTTGCCGTCCATTCTCATAAAAGAAAGCCCTTTCTTCTTTACCACGAGTATGATTCCTCAGCCAAAGCAAAGCATTACGAGGGACATTATCATACGTCAGCCAAGCAGAAGTAGCAATCTGCTTACCAAGTGATACCCAACCCTGTATACCATTCTGATAAAACAGTTCATACGTATCTCCCACGCGTACAAAGTTACCATCATTGTGAGGAACATATACCAAACTCAACATAGGAACTTGTTTTCCATAATCAAAAATCAAAGCCCCCCCTTTACGGCTGGATTTATAATAGCTCACCCAATTTCCATCATTCACAACCGGTATCTTTCCTTTTTCTTCTTCCGACACTATAGTATCCGCTTCTATCAGTTTAGGAATCCATTTTTGCTGTTGCAAAGTATCACCATATGCAACAAATTCAGCCAACTCTACAAGGCGCTTCTCACAGGCTTTATAACGAATATATCGGAATTTATGAACTTCAGGTAAAATTATCACATTATAATTGATTCTGGGACTATCCACTATCTGACACAAAAGTTCCGCATCTTTAAAATCTCTTCGATTTGCACCTTCAATACGTACGCCCACAGCCGTTTCAAGATGCTTCTTCACCCGATTATCCGGAAATTTCCGATTAAGCCGTATCTTAACCCGATGTTTTTCATCCGGATGGAAATAGCGTACAGCAGACGAACCATCCAACCAGAAAGGATCTCCAACCGGCACAAATTCACCCCCACGGTTAATAGTAACCTGATAAATCATATCCGGTTCTACATCCTGAAATACCACTTTCCGTTTTTCAGCTATCGCCGCATCAATCGGATCGAACTTTCTTCCATCAAAAATAGACAGATAAGCATACTTTTCTCCTTGCTCATTGTCTATTTTTATTTCAAATCTGTCTACGACTCTATACTCCCCTGTCGCATCCTTCAAATAAGGCTGCCTAAAGCGAGCATGCAATGTTTCATCCTTATACTGTCCTTTTATCTTTTCATGTTGTATAGAATACATTTTACGATAGATTTTACCCCTTTTACGTCCACCAAGTGAATCGCGAACAAAGCGTGTCTCTTGCCCGGATTCTACAGGAATTACCCGTCCTGTAGTATCTATCAAAGCCAACCAAGTATGATTGCCTACATAAGTATTAGACACATAATAAGAGTCAGATGCCACCGGAATGCCCGCTGCCCGCATTGCATAACACAAGAAGTCTATTTTATCCCGACAATATCCTACATTGTTATCCCATAAATAAAGTGCGCCAAGATGCGGTATTGATAAAGCCGTATTATGAACAAACGTTCTTTCTTTCATATAATACTTATGAAGCAATTCGGCAGCTTCCACTGCATCAGTTCCTTGATACAATGAATCAAGAACATGAGCATAATGGTCATAATACAAGCGTCTCCATCGCTCCAACGGCTCATTGCCCAATCTATAAGGAAGAATATAATCACAAAACACTTCAAATGAATAACATTTACTCCACGGACGACGTTTCCAAGCTTCAAAAGCCAAATCAATATTTTCAATCAGCAAATCAGCCTTTATCACCTGTATGTCAGATTCTTTCAAATCAGTACGATATTTGACTTTTTTCCACTTGTCTTTCAATTCTTGGGGAATAACCCCTTTATTAGGTATGGCAACTTTAAGTACCTTCTTCAGACTATCTATATTTTTGTCCGTATAGGTATACTTATACAGCATATTAGACAACAAAAATCTTGCCGCCCGGAGTTTTTCGGGATCATTTTTATAGTGCTTGAGCACTTTCTCCAATTCTCCTTTGTTACCTCCTGCAGATTGTAAACAGACATCCAGTCGTTTATCTTCTTCACTACGACATGCACCCAATAATATGACTATTATTGATAAGATATAACCTATACGTTTCATCCTTTACCCATTTTTATTCCGCATCTCCTACTATTTTCAAATGAACAAGAGAAGGATCAGCATTACAATACACAGTGATCGTTTTATTGAAATGTTCCGGTTTATCCGCTTTATAAGTAACTCGTAAAGAAATACTATCTCCGGGACGGACAGGCTGCTTAGAATAGTCAACGGATGTACATCCACAAGAAGTTGTTACGTCGTTGATGACCAAAGGATGTTTTCCTACATTATACAATATAAAATTCCTCTTTTGTTCTTCCATCCAACTAAAATGACCTAATGAAACAGTTTGTTCTTTAACTTCTATTTTAGTTTGAATTATTTCTTTTCCGTTAGTTGATGTTTTTCCTCGAATGATGTTCATATACAATTCTTTCACTTTCAAATTGTGAATTGGATTACCTATAGCTACAATCTTGTTGTCTTGATCTAATAAAAAAGTATGAAACATGTCATTTACAGGTAAACAATTCTTTTTATTAAAAACATCATTTATATCAATATACACGGGATATATAAAACCATAATCTTGCAATAATATCTTCAAAGATTCTTCATCTCTTGGAGACAAAAAAAACAAAACAGAAATATCCATTCCTTCTTTTTGCAATTCTTTAATCCATTTTTTCCATCTTGGAAGTTGTAATTTACAACTCATACAGCCAAGACTATCAACATAGGTAATGACCTTATATTTACGATTTAAAAAGGAGTCTTGAGAAAAGCCTTCATCTGCCCCCCAAAGAACCAAGCTATCCGGATATACGATTTGGCGTCCAATCCACTCATCCAACACAGTCTCGATTTTCTGTTCATTCTTTTTCATACCACAAGAGTATAAAAAAAGAGTTAACATCAAAAAAAACAATACTTTTCTAATCATATAATTGAATCCCCCAACATAGAATAATCATAAACCATCAAATTATCAAAATCTTCCAACATATTCCAAGTATATATTTTCCGACGACATTCATCTACTTTGCAACGAAGAATATTATGTTGCAAATCCAATATGGCAATGGGGTCCTGACGAGAATTATAAACTTCCAATAGCATATCAAATCTCCGCCGACCGATATTCAAAGGAAAAGGCTGTAAGTCTCTAAAAATATATCCTACATACTGGGCAAAAGCCAAATCAGATGTCAATGTGGTATACATATAATAATATCTATTATTAAAAATAGATTTATCTAAAGGAGCTTCAAAATTTATTTCCGCCTCTTCCATTTCAATTTTTCCATTATCCTCTATTGTTCCCCCAACTATTTTATTCATAAAATTAAAACCAACAATGAGACGCTCATCATAACAAGCAAAATGGAAATTTTCAAAGCTATGATTATAATTTTCCTCCATTAGTTCCTTTAAATTCGACAAAAAAGAGAACGAATCCACAAGTGCCTTTGTGTTCATATTATATGTTTGAATTCGATTATTTAAGGTCGAAAAGACTAATATAGAATCATTTCTATAATATATTTCTTGCCACGGTCTTTTATCTTTTGTGAGAATTCTACATTTTGTAGCCAAAGAAGCTGATTCTTTTCCTATCTCATACTTTATCAATTTAAAAGAGGCCTGATCGAACACAGACAAATAATTACCTGAGTCATTCTGCACCAAAGCAGGAGCTATAAATTCTTCAGGTCCATGCCCATTTCGAGCAAAACTATACAAAAAACGTAAAGAGTCCAAGGTATAAACAAAAAAGCAATCTGCATTAGGTATTATTTCATTTTGAATAATTAAATAATCATCCAATACAACAATATCCACCGGCTTTAACACTTCATTTATTTTATATAGCTCAGGAGCTAATACGAGCTCTTGAGGAAAAATCTTGTTCACTACTCTATCAATTGATTCCGAACAAGAAGCCAACAGCACAACACAAATTAATATATATACTTTCATAACCTATTATTATAAACAGCTCCTCCCCAACTTTACCAAAGCGAGGAAGAGCTTATTTATCATTTATTTAACATCCCCATCTATTACAACTTGAAAAATGATCATAATTGCAATCACATTCCAAGATTTTGCTTGTGCCCCAGCCAATATCAGAACAACCATTAGGACAATCCGTCCCACTTTCATCATTAGCCAAAGCTTCAATATTAGCTGATAACAAACACGATATTGAATCTGCTTTTTGATTAGCATACATACCATAACCAGCAATTGCAGCAAATGCTACAACAGCAACAATTTTAATATATTTTTTCATATTCTTCTAATTTTAATAAGATTAATTATTGATAGCAGTCTCATAACTGCCACCCTTGATAAAGGGCTAAAATACCCATTACATCAAAACAAACTTTGTTTGTTCTAATTCCAATACTGTGATTTCAAATGACTACCTTTGCCGCGACCTCCTTTCTTCTTAGTGGGTTATGGGACAGATGGAATAGCTTGCTCCAACAAATATTCTCCATCTGTTCCTTTTCTATTTATATTCGTATTTAAAAACTATCATAGTTTAAATTCAATAATCGGTTCATCACTGTTCACATCCGTAGCCGTAATAATGCCCCGTTCCTCATCTACTGAAATTCCATAGATATAACGATCTAAGACATACCTCATTAGAGGTTCTCCTTTTAGACTAAATACATAAATATATTGTCCGCCATCAATTTCTTTACCCCTGGGCTGCTGTGACAATTCCTTAAAGGTACGTCCATGGAAAACCGTATAAATAGCTTGGTCCGTCACTTGTATATCGCTAAAGCCCATAATACCGGCAGGTATTCCATAACCACCGGAAACTTTAAACTCCGGTTCTCCATGCGGACCTATGCGCATCACATGACTCGTATCTTTCAAATTATAGATTTCAAGGACTTCTCCCAACTGAGTGGCAGCAGCCAGTACACCATTTTTAGGATTATAATCAATAAAACTACGCCATGCTTGCGCCAATGCCGGACGAGATTTTTTTAAAGCATCTTCATTAGTAGTAGGAATATCACCAAACTTACGAAGCAACTCTCCCTTACGATTGACAAAACAAAAACGATTGTCTCCCGAGTAATCGGGAATAATAAAGGTGGAATCATCGTATTGCACAAAATCCAAAGCGCGAAGTATTTCTTTGTCCAGTGACACCGCTTCCTCACGAAGCAGTGAATCATCGGATTCAGAAAAAACAACCCTAGTTAATTCATTTTTATTAGCATCCAGCGTCCACCAGTCACGTCTATTCCATCGAACATTCTCGGCAGAAAGCATATCGTCCGGTGAATCACCTCGCTTACCAAAAGAAGCTATATAACTGAATTGTGGATAACGAAACACTTGAAAAAAGTGATCAGTTCCATGCAAATCAAGTATCACAGCTATATCATTTTGTATTCGTATACGAAAAGGGTAACGAAATACAGCAGTATCTAATTGTATTTCCTTTGCTTTCAGTTCTATAGTTTGAGGAAAATCTTCATATGTAAGACCTTTCTGTCGCGATATAGGAGTACATGAAATTAAAAGGAGAAGGAGAAATAAATTAATAGAGGACTTCAAGACTATAATCTTCTATCACATACTTTACTTTTACCTTTGTATGAGGGCAATCTACAGAACCCGAGCCCAAACAATTAACAGCCGGACCAGATTCATTGTCTGCCAAAGCTTCCACATTCTTCAATAAAAGATCGCTTAATTCATCTTTCCTTGAATTTGAATAAAAACAAATAAAAGTTGCCACAAACAACAGTGACCCCGTAATTACCAATTTCATTTTCATAATACCATGCATTTTAGTGTTTATTTTCATGTTTTTTATGAAGACAAATTTACGGAATAACTTAAATTCAAAGATATATTAAGGCTGACAATTGCTGACAATGCTCTATTTTTGCATTTTGTCAGTATTCGTCAGTCTATCTTAATACGTTAGGAAGCTATTTTTTCTCGGTGAAATGGGGAAATTTCAATCGATAAGTATAATTTTCATTGGATAACGTTATTTGTGAAATTCGAGCCAATACTCCACGCAAGCGGGTTACGGATTGGTGCACTTTATCCGATGTACCATTATTATTAGGCCACAGTAAAGCCATAATACTTTCAGTAGATAAGCAATTATCTTTTGCCTCGATGAAAGCCTTTAATAATAATTTCGACTGTGGCGATAAATGCTCACACTTATCATTCTTTCTCAATAAGGATTCTTCAAAATCAAAATAAAGTCCATCGCCTAACTTGCAGATAGGAAGAACTTTTCCTTCAACAGGAATTATCGGTACTTCTTTTACGAATATTTTTTTTATTTTATCTTCCAAAATATGCCAAATAACGTACAAGAACATAACTATAAGTATAGGACAAGAGAATATAAGATAATCTTTAAACTCCATATTTTCTAACCAAGCATAGTTTATAAAACCGGCAATTTCTACTTCGCACCTACAACCTACATAACAGGAAGACAAACTATCAGTTACTGCCAAAGAATCCCAAATTTCAGACGATTCAGACGTTGTATTATTATCTAAATCGGTTACAGAAATACGCACTTTTGTCCGTGCAACAATTTCTTTTCTATCCAACAAAACCTTCCATATCCGATTAACTGTATCCGATTTTAACGGGTGCTCTTCCAACACAACACTGGCAATAGATTGATTTTGTGAATCTGATGTAATATTATGAACATATTTACAAGAATCAATTTTATATTCTCGCCTTCCACGTTCACTTATTATAAAGATGCTTTGAGGTATTCGGGTTCTCAATGAAACAAGCTTTTGTTCGCCATAAAACTCAATCTTAATATTATCCCGACTTTGCAAATCCTTTTTCAAAGCCTCTTTAAAAGTTTCACGTGCTATCATATCCCACTGTTCCACGCTATCTTGTCGCCATCCGTGAACAAGAATAGCGGTTGAAACAATCGCTAATCCTACCAAAGCTATTATTATTTTAATCTTCATAGTTATTCCCAATGAGGTTACAAAGTTAACCGTTATCGGTAAATTTTACTATTTATATTGTATCAAATTCTATCAAACACATATCAAACCATTTTATCCAAACAAAAAGAAGAAAGTATATTACCAAATAAAGCGACAAAAAGAAATCATAATCATCAAATGCGTAACTTACAATATGGATTAAAAAGGACAAAATAGAGAATCATTGTATAAAACAAGAATATCTATTAGATATATCTGCATAATATTTCACTTTTACACAAAATAGCAGCATAAAAAGTTAATATCCCGGTAGTAAATTATTAACTTCTTAGCAGTAACATGTTAACTTCCTATAGGTAGTAAGTTAAGTTCCTCTACGAGAAACTGTCCATTGCTCGTAGAGAAGCACTCTATTCCTCGTAGAGCAACAAAAAGTATGAAGAAAAAGAGAAAAATTTGATTTTTTAGCAAGGTATGTTTTAGCGTACTACACAGATTGAAAGAGGCTTATGAAAATTCGTTCCGATTTTTGGAACAAAGCAGGATGACGTACACAAATATCGCACTTAGACAACGGTAGAATATACAAAATGACAAAATGAAAGCCCCTCTCTTCCTACTTATTATGTAGAAAGAAAGGGGCCATTTGTTTATTGATTAAAAGCTATTATTTCAGCAAGGATGCCGGCTCCAGATGCTCAGCTTCGATATCCTTGAAGTAGCGATAAGTACCTA
>OBYF01000200.1_pt1 | contig 51571 bp, 28 predicted proteins | sample 1495471 | NCBI WGS metagenome assembly OBYF01 (sample SAMEA2580185, study PRJEB22360) | human gut metagenome | biome: human gut; feature: human-associated habitat; material: faeces | place: Denmark | collected 2008/2010
ACATGGTCTATGCTGTTGGATAATGAGAAGTTTGTTATCACTGAACAGAAAACTGGTAAGCGTAGGGAGATTAGAGTTAATTGTAATTTTCAAAAGCATATTGCAGACTGTTATAAGTCTCTTGGTGTAGTGGATAAAAATGAAAAGTGTTTTCTCAGTAGAAAGAGAACTGTGTATAGTACACAGCGAATCAATGTGCTTTTTAAGTCAATGAAATCAAAGTATAATTTGAAAATCGAGCATTTTAGTACGCATAGTATGCGTAAAACTTTTGGGCGGCAGGTAGTTGAGGCAGCAGGGGAAAATTCAGAATTTGCATTGATAAAGTTGTCAGAGCTATTTAATCACGCTGATATACAGACTACTCGTCGATATTTGGGACTACGTTCGCAAGAACTGTTAGAAACTTATGATATGTTGAACTTTTAGAATCCAAATCCAATATTGAGATAAAATCCTAAATCTTTTGTTTTGTTAGAATAAGAAAGAAAACCTTCTATTGGACCCAATGGACTTTCATAGCCATATCCAACACTAATTCCGTATATTGGTTTTCCATGAAAGAAGTCTGATAGATGACGCTCTGAAATGGCGTAATTTCCTGCAAGAGTAAGATGTTGTTTTTTGTTAAACGTATGTCGGATTTTGATTTGTGTACCTCCAAAAATGTTATTGACATTTTCTATGTGTATAAGTCCAGAGAATGGTATTTGTTGTTCAAAGTCTAAGCTATATCCTTCACCGCCTATTATGTTGCTGTATATTAGTGGAGTGTTAGCATTAAAAATTAGCCTTCCGAATATTGCTGGTATACAATATGTATTAGGACTTATAGGGAATATTTTCTTTATCTGAGTATCAAATGCTGAATAATTTGCAGAAGAGTGGCAGTTGGTATATATGGTATATCCAATGCGACAATCTAAACCTTTTGTCGGAAAGTATTTTTTGTTGATAGTTTCGTATTTCAATTCTACATTGTAATTCAGGAATAAGTCATTGCTCTTTGGATATGAAAACTGTTGATTTGCTAATATCCTGAAAAAGCGTTGATAATCTAATGATATATTAGCTTTAAATAATATATTGTCTAATAGTGCTATCGAATATGCCAATTTACTGGTATTCTGTATAAAATTTGGATTAGCGACCTTTTCTCCATACTCGTATAGAAAAATGTCATTATAGGCGATTTTATTGATGATGCTTATTTCTTGTATCTTTGATAATGGGAGGCTATATTGAGCGTTAAGAAAAGATTGTCTACCGCCTCTTAAAGTTATTTCAGTTCCTCCTGTTTTTAAGTTTTGCAAATTCAGATTTAATAAGATTGCCGCAATATTTTCACTGTCAAATCTTAATGCAGCCCTTAATTGGTTGTTTTTTATTGGGGTGTATTGAGGGCTAAATGGTAATTGAATCAAAGTGTTATGCGGTTTTTTTGAAGGCACTATTCCAACTTTATCTTTGATTGATAGTAAAGAAGCATAATTTGCTCTTGCTGCATCCTCTCCTCTTATGATAAGGGCATCAATCGCTTCATTTGAAAAACTTGCTGCATTATATCCTTCCACATTAACTTTAATGTATGAATCAACTTGTTTGATTTTGTCAATATCTAGTTCTGATTGACATATCATTAGCATTAACTGATTAACAATATCAGGTACAGCCTGTAATTTATCACTTGTTGCCAATTCTGATTGTGCGTCTATTGCAATGATTATATCTGCTCCCATGCTTTTAGCAACGTCAATGGGTAGGTTATCTTTGAACCCTCCGTCTATTAGAACCTTCTTGTCTGAATATAGTGGAGTAAAAACGACGGGAATAGCCATACTAGCTTGCATTGCCTCTGAAAGTTTTCCTGACCGAATAACCTCTTTCTGGTTTGTCGCCATATCTGTAGCGATACATGCAAAAGGAATTGGAAGACTATCGAAATAGGTTATATCATTATACTCTCCTGCGAGTTGCTGCAATAGCTGTGATATATTTCTGCCCCTGATTATACCTCCACTCTTTTCATTATTTTTAATGGGCATTGATATGAGATATTTGCTGTCATCCAATTTGGAAGGAAATGGTATTGCATCACGTGAAATTTTATCGGTAAGTAGGTCAATCCAATTTGTTTGCTTTACCATTATTTCTAGCTGTTCAGATGTATATCCAATAGAATATAGTCCACCTACAATTGCACCGATACTTGTTCCTGCGACATAGTCAATTGGAATTCCCAATTCTTCTATAACTTTTAAAGCTCCGATGTGTGCTACACCTTTTGCACCACCACCACTTAATACAATTGCTACTTTTTTACGTGGTAGTGCATGTATTACTAAGAGTGGGGTGCAAAATAAGAGTAATGCCAGAATACATCTTTTCATTGCTAACAGTGTGGATTTATTTGTTAGCTAGAGGATTATAATTAGGGTAAGTAAACGCTAACTTACCTGTAAGATTGTATATTGTTCCTCCATTGGGTGAATTTGTCCATGATAAATTATTAAATGACAGTATAATGCCTTTTTCTTTGTATACTTCTTCAACTGTTATTTCTCCTGTTATATTTTTAGGCTGATATTTGAGAAAGTCGTCTTTTGAACCTGCAAAAAATCCTCCTACCATCGTTAACTTATCTCCTTTTTTAATATCTTTTTGAGGTGAAACCTTTATGTTTAAAATATATCTATATGTTTTATTTGACGAATTTTTATCAAAAAGAATTGCGTCAAATTCCGTCCCATCTGCATTACATTCAGAGCATCCAGTTTCCTTATAAGTGGTTGAGAATATGCGTGCATTTTCACTGCTAAAAGCCTTTATGTGAATACTTCTGTCCGTTGAAAATTCTGTATCAACAGGATTGTTGTCTGGAGAAGAATCATCTTTACTTTCACAACTGTACATAACTAGGCTAGCCGCCATTAAAATGAAGAATAGAAACTTTTTCATGATTTTTTTAATTAAAAGTTGAATACTTGTTATTTAATTGATACTGCAAATATAATACACGTACATGTACGCTCAAAACATTTCTGCGATAATCTTTCCTTTACCAATTAAAATGATTGGTATATGACTAAAATAGAAGAATTTGTAATACAGAAAGTAAAGACTATGAGAGTGGAAAGAAGGTGGTCTCAGGTGGAATTGGCAGATTATATGGATGTGTCTGCAAGTTTCATTGCTGATATTGAAAATCCTAAGCGTAGGGCAAAGTATAATCTAAACCATTTGAATATACTTGCTAAAGTCTTTGATTGTTCTCCTCGGGATTTCTTACCTGATGCGCCAATAGAAGATGAAACCTGAACTTGGTTGATATGAAAGTTGCAATTTTATGTGTTGGGGTTGTTGTGCCTGCAATATTCACTAATCTTGAAAGTGAACTATTCAACTTTCAGATTTAGTTAAATAAAAACTAAGGATAAATAGCTTTTAATCATTCAAATCCACCTATATTTGTATATTGCATTATCAGTAGTGAAGTATATGAAACGTATAATTGGAATATTATCTATATTTTTTTTTAGTAACAATCTAAATCCTCCCAGCTGCCTAGTGGAGTTGGATAATTCTAGCCTGCCAACTGACATTACTTTAACAACGAAAGAAAATGGTGGGAGAAAAGATGAAAAAGATATTGATAGATGTATTTCAATCGTCAGTATAATAATTACTTTAGTGATTGGTATTCCTAGTATTATCATTGCCTACCTTGCATGGAAAAAACCGACCAATTCAGGATTATTAGAACATGGGAGCGATGATATAATTTCTCAATCAAGGGATGTTTTAGAAGACTTGAAAGAATGTGGAACCTCTCTTAAAGAAATTTTAGATAAATATATCTGTGAGCAACATACGGCTCAAAAGCTAAAAGGGGATGTTGTTGGTGGACCTAATGATTTAACCTTAAAAGAACTTAAAGACAAAGCATACTTAACAGACATTGATAATATTAGAGAAAAAATTACGCAGCTTGATGAATTAGTAAGTAACGGATATTATTTGGATGCTATATCTCTTGGCAACAAAATTTTATCTCATTTTAGCTATGGAGTAATATCACTAATCGACTTCTCTAAAGTAAATTTTCATCTTGGATATTGTTATTTTGAGATTGGAAACTATCTAAAGTCAGTTGAAACTTATCAAAAAATAGTGACTCTTATCCCCCAAGAGGATAGGGCATGGTTTAATCTTGGATGTGCTCATGATGAATTAGGAAATTCATATTTAGCTCAAGAGGCATATTCTACATCATTAAAGCTAAATCCTAATAATTTATTAGCCAAAACTAATTTAGGAACTCTATATGGAACTTTAAAAGAATATGATAAAAGTCTTTCTATTTTGAATGAGGTCGTTAAAGAGGAACCTAAAAATGATTATGCATTAATGAATATAGGCATAATATATTATGAAACTGCACAATATGATAATTCTATTGCAATTATAAACAAAGCTGTATTATATAATCCAAACAACGAAAAAGCATGGAATACACTTGGTAATTCTTTTAGTGCTAAAGGTGAATATAAAAAAGCAATTAATGCTTATTATAAAGCAATTCAAGTTTCTCCACGGTCATCTTATATTTGGCAAAATTTGGGTAGTTGTTATCTAAATGAGAGAATGTTTAATGAAGCAGAGTGCGCTTATGTTCAAGCAATGGAAATCCAACCTAATGCTAATATACTATATATCAAACTTGCTGATACTCATTTTTTGAATGAGAATTATAAGTGTGCAATACATGAATATGAGAAAGCTATTGAGCTAGGTAATAATGATTTTACAACCTTTGCAAAGGTTGGATTCTCTTATAAAAAAATAGATGAAATAGAAAAATCTATAAAAGCCTATGAAAAGGCTCTAGAGATTAATCCTGAAACGGCAAAACTTTGGAGCGAGTTGAGAGCTTTATATTATAATAATGGAGAATATGAAAAAGCAATAATAGCATATCAGCATGAAGACAACAGTAATGTCAAAACGTATTTCTTTTGGTTTGGTATTGGAGTTTCATATTATCAAAAGCAAGAGTTTTCAAGAGCTATTGAGTGTTTAGTAAAGAGCATTGAGTATAACAAGGAATACGAAAGAACATATATAATGCTGATTTCAACTTTGTTTTTAACCAATTCTCAAATACAAATTAAAAATTGGTTAGAGAATTATAGAACAATCTTTAAAGAAGAAACTAAGGCGTATCGAATACTGAGTTTTTTATACCAATCCATTTTTGAGCATTGGGGTAGGAGTGTTGACGATACTTTTTTCTATATTGAGGAGGCACTAGTCGATGATTATCCATTCGACTATAATTTTATTAAATCTTGGTTTGATGAAGAAAATCTGTCATCGTATTTAAACCAATCCCAAAAAGATTTTATATTAGCTGTAATTTCAAATTTATATTCATAATTATGTATCATTAGGAGTGATTTAATATTCACTAAGAATATAAGTGAATATTAGGATTTTGTTTATAGTGCTGATTATTAGTCTTTTGTAGGATTTTCTAAAAAAACTACTGAAACTAACATTCACTTTTGCTTAAATATCTATCTTTTTGAATATAGATAGATGTCTACCAATGACGATTTCTTGTAGACATATAATATAATTCATATCTTTACAGCAGTCTAAATGTTGTTAATATGATATTATCACAAGAAGAAAAAGAATACTTTCAATTATTCAATGATATAATTGTGGCTCTATATGCAGATAGTAATGTAGAGCCACTTTTGGTTATTTGTCGTCAATGTATAGCAAACGAGGCTGAGATATTTTCAAGTATGTCAAGACACTTGGAGATAATGCGTAAAAGGAATAATGATATTCAAAATGCTCAGTATCTGAAAAATTTGGTTAATGGTGTTATATCTATGCTTGGTAATGAAAATATTGTTCTATATGACAATATTGAAGAGTTGGATGTGCAACTCAGGAAGCAAATAAAAATAAGTCTTGCAACCTTTAAAAGTCTTGGTAATGAGTTTGTAAAGAACAAACCTATAGGAGATATTTGTCAGTATATTCGTGAAAATTCATTTCTTAAAGAATTGGATGCTAGATTGATACTTGGATTAAAGAAATTGTATTCGGATGTCAATGAGATTGATGAAGATGATAAAGACATTCTAGTTACACTCTTAAAATACTTTTTATTTGATATGCAGCATAAGGTTAAGTATAACTATATCAATATGCTAATTATCGAAAATCAGGAGCAGCCAATTATAGAAGATAAAGCAAATACATTACAATCGTTCCTCTTCTATGCCCAAAGAACAGCAGGTATTCGTTATAAGAAGATTGTTGTTAATGAGGCTGTTTTGCTTAACGATGATGCCATTATAGAAATTGAAAAAGAAACTTCTGTTGGTAGTCCATTATCTAAAGATGTATCTAATGAAAAGAACAAGGTTACTGTAGGGTTAGATAAAGAGAAGGTACTGGAAAAGTTATGTCCTTCTTTTCAAAATCGTGAGCATGTCAGGAAAATACTTGAAAAGGTAGATGAAAGGTTTGAAATAACCAGTGGCGAATGTTCAAAACTGGATATAGCTACTCTTTGTCTGATACTGAAAGAAAAGTGCAGCTTATTTAATAGGAATATCAAGAATTTTTCGGACTTTAAAGAGTATGTCTGTTTATATTATGGCGTTGTTAATCCTTCATATAAGAAAAATGATTGTATTGTTGGAAGTGGCACAAGTCTGTCTCGTTTTGATGAATTATATAATGATAATGGGGCATTTTGGAATCTATGCTTACGTAAAAATAACCAATTCTAATATATAATGTGCGGAAGTGCGGAGGTGCGGAGTGGGTTTATGGCAGTTGCAATCTTGACTCCGCACTCCGCATATCCGAGGGTAAGGTCTGCTATTTGGTAGATATAAAATAAGTGTATCAACTAAATCTATTATGAGACTTTTTGATACACTTTTTTTGATATGGTTTTAATCTATGCTTTTAAGTGGCTTTTGGTTGATTTTGAGATGCTTGCCTTTTGAGATGCACTTCTGGTAGGGGTGGTTGTTATAGCCCCTGTGAGCAAGTCTACCCAATCCAATGGTTTATTATTCTTTTCAAATCTTATTAGACTGTTTAAAGTAAATCCAAATAGTTTTGCTAGAAAATCCTTATTTACTAAGGAGCAAAAAGATAATTCATGCCTGATATTCTCTATATAGCCCTTTATCTCTTTATTGTTGAGGTGAACTTCTAAACGATGTAGCTTTGATGGATTGGAATAGTAATCATCTATATATTTTTTATCTGAACTATTGGCTATTTCTGCTTTTTTGTCATAGGCAATAAGGGTGCTACCTCTACTTTTGTCTTTAATCGCCTTTTTCTGCTTGATACTAACCGTTAAGTATTTATCCTTGTCCATGTCACCACTTGATATATACTTGATTTCAGGACGGTCTTGCTTGCGGTTCACAATTCTTTTCCCGTTTAGGATTGTCGTTATTTGTGGATTTCGGATTAGTCTTCGTATTAGTCGAGCTATGTTTATGGACATATCCAAGCATAAGTCTAAGGTCGTTATGTTATGTAGTTCTATTCCCAAATTGTTAGTAATAAAGTCTAAGTAGTATATTTCGTCTGTATATAAGATGTGGTTAGAAATACTAATCCATGCTTTATTATATCCATTGGAATGAATATTGCTTGCTTCTTCATCATCATTGATACCAAGTCTTAATTCCCCAAATAGTTTGTCCTTTCCCATATCGTTATAACGAATTTCGTAAACGAACTTAAAGTGCTTGCCTTCTATCCGTCGTAAGTAGAAGTATATAAAGTCAATTTCTTCTCCGACTTCCTTCGTTTTAATGATATTAATATTGTTCGGTTCTTTGATTTCATAACATAACCGTAGCATATCTATATTCAAATCGTATATCTTATTCATGTTTCTCAATTTTATTTTCATTATTATTGGGCTGGTTCGGAACACTAGTCCAGTATTTTTTTAATCCGTCCGAAATAGCCTGTGTGTGAGTGGCTGACTTTGTTCTGCCTTTTAAGCTTTGGCTAATCTTTGCTTTTGTGGTATCATCTAGTTGGCGATACTGTCTTTTGTAATTGTTATCCATACTTTATTTATTTAATGTATATATAAATATATCGTTTGGTAGGAAAGTAAAGTCTAATAGGCTGATTTTGTCAAAAAAATATCTGGAAAATTTTATGTATGGCTAACCGTTAGCTCTTTACCATACCTACTAAAAACACAGTTGTTTCAGTCGTGGGTTACGGCTATAACTAATTGCTAAATAGTATATTAGTATGAGTTTTGTAAACTTCCTTATTTGATTGTCATATATTACCGTACTTGCTAAAAACTCTCTATAATCTTGCATATTTGCGGTGTCGATTGCAGATAATCCACTATCTCTAGAAAATGATTCCAAAGGTTCAATATTTCATCCGTTAAGGGTACTTGGTTAAAGTCTCGTAAATCATTGATTTACGAGACTTTTTTATTGTCTTTATCTAACATGGGAATCTTGTTTTTTATATAAAATAGAGTCACATTCTACCTTGAATTATGCCACTCATGTAAACCAAGATGTAAACCGAAAAAATGTATGAATGCTGCGGTTAATGTGTTGCGTTGCAGGGCGAAAATTCTAGGAATGGTGAACATCCGCTTTGATAATCCGAAAGTTTCCGCTGACGTGCAACATAGACATCATATATACCATACCGCTATAATAACGGAATCTACCCGTAGGTAACGGTTCATCCCATAATCTCCGTATGTACTCTTTTGCCAGATTCTTATCACTCAATGCAAAAGCTCCCACTGCATTTGCCCCAATCATACCTGTTGAATAATTACCCGCAGATTCCGAACCGTCCACATTGAAATATTCATGCGTAAAATTATCCCGCTTGAAGAAGTTGAGCAAGCGATTCATCATCTCCCCAATTCTGAGGTTTCCAAGGAGTACCATTAAATGTAGAATAGTTCGGGAAGAGACCGGTCTGTTTATGCGAGGCATCAGACAGCAAACGGCGGGCTGCATCAGGAGTTTGCTTCCAGAAGTCTGTATTGGTATCAGACCACAAAGCCCAAAGTTCAAGGAAAGCAGGCAAATTATAGGAAGGATCCGTATAATGATAGTAAATCTTTTCCGGTACAAAAGTTACTAATTTACTTTCTGTATTGAATAGGTTATAAACACCTTGGGAACCATCTTTGGACATGACATCTTTCAATATTTTCTGGGCTTCCCGATTATAGTCGTATGTACCTTTGTTTCCCCAACGATGAGAAGCGAAAAACAAGGAGGTGATAAAATAAATTTCACCATCTGAAGCGCAGCTTGGCTCCTTGCCTATTTTAGCTCCATCAGGTGTACAGTGCCAGGCATAATATCCGGACCATTTACCCGAAGTATACAGCATATGTTTCTTGGCCCAACGCCATAACTTATCGAACTCGGCCTGCTTATTCAGCTGTACGCATATCATCATTCCATAGGACATACCTTCTGTGCGCACATCCCGATTTCCGGTGTCATAAATATAGACAGTGTTATCATTACATTCATAGTAAACCTTTGTTTTTTCATTCACAAAAAAGTGATGCCAAATTTGCTCTATTTTCAGATTGGTTTGTTGCTGAGAAATACCTAAATATTCATTAAATAAATTCCGGTATTTATCGGTGTAGTAAGCTCCAGTTGCTGTTTTGCCTTTCTCATAACCAGTTGTTTCTTTTGTTACTATCCCATTCCTTGCTAAAGTTGGTAAACAACTCAATAACAATAGAAGGATTAAACAATGAATCTTTTTGATTTGCTTTGTTACATTTCTCATAACCTTTAGTTTAAAATATTAATAAGTACCTCCCTTTTATTACATTAATCTTTCGAAAGACACACTATTATGACTCATAATAATTCTATAACTAAATATATACATCCTTCTAATTGCAAATATGTCCCAAAAAACAATATAATTTATATACTCACGTTACACGTTTTTATGGCTGTATTACATTTTCAGCGCACAGTCTAATATATTACAAAATTCTTTTGCATGAATCTGATTATTATGTAAGCAGGTTAACTTAGAAATACCTGTCATATAAATGGTTTCGTTTTTGTTATTTCACTCATTTTTTGTGGAGAGAATAATAAAACTGCACACTATCTATCATTATATAGTAAAAAGTATATATTCCCTCACTTTTCGGTAACTATATATTGCCTTACAGTGTGAATCCTTGTTAAGTAGTAGAGTATATTAAAGTATAAGTCTCCTATAAGCATTATAATTGTTTATAGAGGGTTTGCTGTAAGTCAGTATATAGTCACTATACATTTTATATGTCTGATACGCTTCGGACTTCATGTAGACTGAAGCCTTGTTGCTGAAATTGGGCTTATGAAGTTCTTCTTTCAATGACTTTTCTAGCTTTTTATACTTATTAAAGTCTGTTATACTGTACCAATAATTATCAATCCGTTTTCTGATTTGTCCAGCTCCTTTTTATTCATCATTTCAAATGCCGTATAAGCTATTTTTGTATTACTATTGAAGGATTTATAAATACGATATTTTCCCGGACGATTCTGATCGGATTGGTCGGTAGCGCTTCCCATGTTTTTATTTTCCTTTATTGCCTTATCAATACACCCCACTATTACTGTATTGAGATGAATATATAGATAATTGTTTTCATGGCATACTTTCATTATTTCGGGGTGATTTAATCAGTGGGAGATTCAAATTTTATCGGAAACGTGAATCTTACTTTTAGATTCACTCCATGCTGGTTACCAGGCTTCCATTTTGGCATTATTGAAACAATACGTAATGCTTCCTCACAAAAAGCTGTATCAACACTTAACACCGGATTGATGCTACGGAGAATTATGGGTTGTGTTACTGTTCCGTCTTTATCTATAATAACTTGTACAATAATCCTACCTTCCAGTCTACTTTGTTTTGTAGCTTGAGGATATCTGATATTCCGGTGTATAAACTCCATCAGTCCAGGCATACCACCAGGAAACTCAGGCATATTCTGAACAATATCAAATATATCATCTTCACTTGAAGGTGCCTTATAATCCAAAGACCATGCAGGTCCTACAGGAATAGGTCTGTCTCTAGACGAAACCTGGTGTGATATATATGCTTCAAACCATTGATGAATTGTATAATAACATTCTTCGTTCTCATTATAGACTCTGATTTTCAAAAGATAATCACCGGGTTGACAGTTGTCAGGGAAATCAATGCCTATCTCAGCAGTTTGCCCTTTCTCAAAATGAAGGGCGACAGACTCCTTATTCACCTCCTTACCAGGAATCTTATGTAATTTCTTTTGTTTGTCCTCCAGATAGAAGTCAGCTTCACCTTTATATATCAGATTATAATTGGAACTGACAATGGAAATATAAACCTTGCCTTTGGAAATGCTGGTACCATTTACTATGATGTCCTCACTTTTTTCACGATTTATCCGGTTGTTATGTTTGTTAAAAGAAGCTTTGATTACTTCTTTTTTATCATCTATCAAATGTCCCCATTTTACAGGCATCTCTTTCTTTGTAGGAGAAGTGGCATTTACGGGAGGGATATACTCTATTTCTATAGTTCCTGTGTCTTTTGAATCTTGTTTGGGACCCTCTTCAAGTACTATAATTGATGCCTGATTCTTTTCTTTAGGTAATACAGTATAGAGTCCTTGTTCATCTTTCAATATTTCATAACTGCCCGATTCCAACCATTTATTCCATCTGTTGAATAAATCGGATATGAACAGGTATAAATCTTCTGAGATATAAATATCTTTGCCTGATTTGACATTGAATTTTAGTTTGTTATTTTCTAAAACAAGAAATTTCCTGGCTCTGTCCAACGCTTTCAGGTATACTACCTGATTAAAGGCATAATTCTTGTTGAATCCTTCTCCTGTATACATGTCTATTGCGGCATAGGACATTATCCCTCTTGTTCTAAGGAAAGTTGTATCACTTATGGAAGCTCTGTATTCATTCGCTTCTTTCCATAATATTTCTTCTTCAAAGATCGTATCCGTAACATCAGCATAGTTTTCTTTATTGCTTTTTCCATTACAGCCAATCAGAAAAAGATAACATACTAAAAAATATAGCATTTCTGTTTTCATACGTCTATAATATTCTGAGATTCTTTTCCATGCCTTTTCCAAAGGCATAAATCCGGGATTTATTTCAAAGATAATACTTTTGATATGAAAACGGAATGGTATCCGGTCTCTATTTCTCAAGAGACTGCTATATTACAGTTCTTTAAATAAACATGTCGGATAAGTATGTAAGAAAATTATGATGTCGGAAATAAATTACTTACACAATGAAGGGTACCGAAACAAACGTCTGAATATGAATTGCCATAGCCAGAAAAAGGCAAAGGGAATGACTAGGATGATTGACGGTGCTTTTTATTATTTCCTTCTCTCTTTTCAAATCGAGTTTTTGCCATTCTAACCAGCCCAATGCCTAATAACTGAAACATAACTGGCATAGAGCAATATGTTTGAAAATTTAATCAGTAAAATATTGAAGATTGAGTGGGAGCCTATACCCAATCGTCAGGAGATTGTTACCATGCCTGATGTCATTTATCATCCGAACCTGTTCCTGAAAAATACAGGAAAGACATCGAAACGCTCCGAAAGAAATATGGAGATGCTTTCAAAACCAGTCTCTGTATTAATCTTACACTTCAAAAGGCTTTATCAATCATGCTGAGAGAAAGGAGGCGTCGAATTGATCCATGCAGAGGCTTACAATCCTATTTGATGAAAGAATGGGATATAGATTAACACAACATGCCTTTATTAATTTTTCCTGTTGGATATTGACGGAGAATCTATACGGGTAATAGCCGTAATCTTCTTGTTATGTATCATCCCGATCGGCTCGGCTGTTTTAAAGATTTAACTTCAAGTTTCCATCTGGTTGATATGTGAAAGTAGCTCTTGACCAGAACTGTTCAGGCATTGAGTTTCATGCCTGTTCTGGAACGTTTTCAGTCTGACAACGTCTTTACAGAGCTTAATTTGTAGATTATAACTGATTAAAACAGCGATAAGGCATATCGTGGAGTATTGTGTTATTATTGGGTGGTTTTATGTTATCACTTCTTACTCTATAGCGCTATATTTGTACCAATGCTTTTTATAGTGATTTAATTTAGTGAATTAAAAAATAAGTGAACTTTTATGTTTTATATGAGATACCTGACATCTGTACTATTTCTATTTTTAGGAATTCTGCCTTTGGTGAGTTTCGGACAAGAAGTTCATACCATAAAAGCTATAGGAGATCTTCCGTTCAGTAATCAATTTCAAGTGAGAGTGAACGGACAAGTTGCTACTGTTGAAAAACTGGAAAAGTTTGATGTCCCTATTCATTATACTAGGATTGCGTATGGTGGTGATAAGCCCGTAACAATAGAAATCGAGATAAATAATCCTATTGAATATTACTCCATTAGCCCTAAAAGGAAGCAACTTAAAGGGCTGGTCAAGGATCATATTCTTTCATTTTCTCTTGATGGACCCACTTATTTGCTGGTCAAAATAAACAGAATGGAAGAACTTTTTATTTTGGTTGATAAAATGCAGGATTATAAGTCCGATACCTTTACAGGTTCTTTGACCGATATTATGGATTATCAGGTGGATAATACAGGAAAAAGTATTGAAACTGCGAAACTTCAGAAGGCTATAGATGATGTTTCCCGTATGAATGGAGTTTTATATTTTCCTGCGGGTATATATAAAACAGGAGAATTGAAAATGCGGAGCAATATGTCTGTTATCTTATCAGAAGGAGCTTTGTTATTGGGAAGTGAAGATGTGAAAGATTATGCGGATAAGTCTTTGATCCGCCTGGATAATGTTTCAAATTTCCGTTTATTAGGTTATGGTGTCATTGATGGTTCTGGTTGGTCAGGACTGCGTAACAATGGAGGTACTGGATTTCATTTATTATATGCATCGGATTGCAACGATATATTAATTGATGGTGTTATGCTTCGTGATCCTTCCTTTTGGAATACGAGAGTCTATCGTTCCAAAAACTTCCATTTGAAAAATATAAAGATATTCAATAACCGTCCTTATAAGAACTGGACTAATACGGACGGCATTGATTTTGATTCCTCTGTTGATTGTTCAGTCACACATGCTGTGATACATGCCGGTGATGACAACCTGGTGGTGAAAGGGCTTGATAAGGAGCGATTGTTTATTTCTGAGAATATACTGTTTGATGATGTTTTGACAGTTGGTAATTCTGCTGCAACTAAGATCGGTACGGAAACAGGGGTGGAATATTTCAAGAATATAACATTCAGGAATATAGATGTAGTAAAATGCAAACGTGCTTTAGTAATAGACGCCTATGACTCTACCTATGTTGAAAATGTCAAGTTTGAGAATATCTTTGTGGAAGAGTTCGATTTCAATGGTACTGAATCTCCCCGTCTGATCGATTTTGAAATAACAGATAATAGCTGGCGGGAATGTGTGGGAAATTGTACGATTAATAATGTTCGGATAAATAATGTACATGTTGGGTGTGGTCTGCAACAGGTGACTTCACAGATATTAGGGAAGAATCAAGAGTTTGGAGTGGATGGAGTATACATTCATAGTCTGAAAGTGCGAAATAAAGAAATACATAGCCTTTCTGATTTGAATATGAAGGTAAATGAATTTGCAAAAAGAATTATATTCATAAATAAATAGAAATCTGATAGATGAAAAAAGTATTATTAAATCTAGTATTCTTTTGTGCTTTGGCATGCTTTGCTGAGGCACAGGAGTTTAAGGTTGCTGATATATTCAGTGACAATATGGTGTTGCAGCAAAAAATAAATAATCCGTTCTGGGGATGGGGAAAACCGGGAGCGAAAGTGACTATTTCCACTTCATGGAATCCTGATAAAGAATATACAGGGGTTGTTAATTCTAAAGGAACCTGGAAGATAGTCGTACCTACGCCTGCTGCCGGAGGACCTTATGAGGTGACAGTCACTGCCAATAAGAAAAAAGTCTTTCAGAATGTGTTTGTGGGAGAAGTATGGCTGGCAAGCGGACAGTCCAACATGAGCATGCCGTTGAAAGGATACTATTGCCAGCCGGTGTTGGGGGCTACGGAGGCCATATTATCTTCAGCAAAAAAGCAAATACATTTCATTAATATACCTACTTTAGCGGCCTATAAACCATTGGAGCATTTTGATGCCGGATGGGTGAAGGCTTCTCCGGAGAATGTAGCGGAATGTACGGCTGTGGGATGGTTCTTTGCTGATTTCTTACAGCGTAATATAGATGTGCCAGTCGGTATTATTAATGCCAGTTATGGAGGCTCCAACATCGAAGCATGGATGAATGCGGAGGCTTGTAAACAATTTGATGATATCCCCGTACCGCCATTGAGTGATGAAACTTCTCCGTGGATTAGTAATGTGCCTACGGTTTTGTATAATGGTATGATTCATCCGCTAGTGGGATATGGTATAAAAGGTATTATCTGGTATCAAGGTGAATCCAACATTTTCAATGTGCTTCGTTATGCTCCGTCAGTTGCTGCCATGGTAAGTAAATGGCGCGAAGCATGGGGACTAGGAGAAATACCTTTCTATTATGCACAGATTGCCCCTTACGACTATAAAGAGTGGAACTTTTTTACACCTCAATGGCCGGAAGTTTCGGCTTATCAACGGGAAGCGCAAAGACAGTGTCTAAAGCTGATTCCAAACTCTGCAATGGCGGTATTGTTGGATGTAGGAGAGCGATATCTGATCCATCCGAGAAGGAAAAAAGAAGTGGGCGATCGTTTGGGCATGCTGGCGCTTTCTAAAACCTATGGAGTGAAAGGATTTGAAGCAGAAAGTCCAACTTTCAGCAGAATGGAAGTTGAGGGAAATAAGGCTATTATCCATTTTGACAATCAATTTAACGGGCTTACCAGCTACGGGAAGACTTTAGAACTGTTTGAGATATCTGGAGATAATAAAGTATTCCATAAGGCGGAGGCTTACATTGATGAAGAAAAAGGTACTGTGGTTGTTTCATGTAAATATGTGACGGAGCCTAAAGCTGTGAGATATGCATTTAAAGATTTTGTGAAAGCTGAATTATTTGGTACAGGCGGTTTGCCAGTATCGTCCTTCCGAACTGACAATTGGGATTAATTAATAACATGATATTATGCGAAAACTATTGATATTATTTGTATTGGTTTTGCTCCCATGGTTATCTGTTCAGTCACAAAAGCCGATTTATCAAGATGCGGGACAGCCAGTTGAAATCAGAGTAAAAGATTTGCTGAAGCGGATGACATTGCATGAAAAGGTGCTTCAGCTGAATCAATATACATTTGGGGAGAATGATAATCCCAATAATATAGGTAAGGAAGTGAAAAATCTTCCGGCGGAGATTGGTTCGTTGATTTATCTCCATACCGATCCGAAGTTACGTAATCAGATTCAGCGTAAGGCAATGGAAGAATCTCGCCTGGGAATACCCATTCTCTTCGGATTTGATGTAATTCATGGATTGCGTACTGTGTATCCGATATCATTGGCACAAGCCTGCAGTTTTAATCTGGATTTGGTGACTCTGGCTTGCAGGGTAGCTGCTAAGGAATCTGTGTTGTCAGGTATTGACTGGACATTTTCTCCTATGATTGATGTGGCGAGAGATCCTCGTTGGGGGCGTATTTCCGAATGTTATGGAGAAGACCCTTACCTGAATACAGTATTTGGCATAGCATCGGTAAAGGGTTACCAGGGTGAGAAATTGTCAGATCCATATTCTATCGCAGCTTGTCTGAAACATTATGTAGGTTATGGAGTATCCGAAGGCGGACGGGATTACAGATATACAGATATATCACCCCAGGCTTTGTGGGAAACCTATCTACCGCCTTATGAAGCTGGTGTAAAAGCAGGTGCTGCTACACTTATGAGTAGTTTTAATGATATTAGCGGAATACCTGCTACTTCAAATCATTATATATTAACTGAAATCCTAAAAAATAAGTGGCAACATGATGGTTTTGTCGTATCCGACTGGAATGCAATAGAACAGTTAATTTATCAGGGTGTTGCCAAAGACCGGAAAGAAGCTGCGTATAAGGCTTTTCATGCCGGTGTGGAGATGGATATGCGTGATAATGTATATTGTGAATATTTAGAGCAGTTGGTTGCTGAAAAGAAGATACAAGTGTCGCAGATAGATGATGCGGTTGCCCGTATACTCCGACTCAAATTTCGCCTGGGCTTATTTGATGAACCTTATGCGAAAGAATTGATTGAGCAAGAACGTTATTTGCAGCAAGAGGATATTGCTTTGGCTGGTCGTTTGGCAGAAGAATCAATGGTGCTGTTGAAGAATGCAAATAACTTATTACCTTTTTCTTCAATGATTAAAAAAGTTGCGGTGATAGGCCCTATAGCAAAGGATAGTGTTAATCTATTAGGTGCTTGGGCTTTTAAAGGGAAGGCTGAAGATGTGGAGACCATTTATGAAGGAATGCAGAAAGAATTTGGCGATAAAGTACGGTTGGACTACGAGCAGGGTTGTGCATTGGATGGGAGTGATGAATCGGGTTTCTCTGCTGCCTTAAAAACAGCTGAAGCATCCGATGTTGTAGTACTATGTTTAGGCGAGTCCAAACAGTGGAGTGGAGAGAATGCTTCACGCTCTACGATTGCTTTGCCCGATATTCAGGAGAAGTTGCTTTTGCATCTAAAGCAGGCGAATAAGCCCATTGTACTTGTTCTTTCCAGTGGCCGCCCTCTTGAATTGATCAGACTGGAACCTCAGGTAGAAGCTATCATTGAGATGTGGCAGCCCGGTGTTGCGGGAGGAACTCCTCTGGCAGGCATTTTATCGGGCAGGGTGAATCCTTCTGGAAAGTTGTCAGTGACATTCCCACTGTCTACAGGCCAGATACCGGTCTATTATAACATGCGGCAGTCTGCCCGTCCGTTCGATGCGATGGGGGATTATCAGGATATTCCTACCGAACCTTTATATTCGTTCGGGTATGGATTGAGTTATACTACCTTTGTTTATTCAGATGCGAAACTTTCTTCCTTGAAAATCAGGAAGGATCAGAAGATAACAGCTGAGGTCACAGTGACTAACGCGGGTAAGGTGGAAGGAAAAGAAACCGTGTTATGGTATGTGTCCGATCCGTTCTGTACTATTTCCCGTCCTATGAAAGAGTTGAAATTCTTCGAGAAACAGTCGTTGAATGCCGGTGAAAGCAGAGTCTTTCGGTTTGATATTGATCCTATGAGAGATTTGAGCTATACGGATGCAACGGGCAAGCGCTTTTTAGAGCCGGGTGAATTTATAGTGTCGGTAGGTGGACGGAAACTGACTTTTGAAGTTGTGGACTAAGTTTTTCGGTGAATAAACAGTCTTTGATAAAAATAGATATGATTTATGAATAGAATAAGAATAAATACCTTGTTGCTGTTGTTGTGCATATTCCTTCCGGGAGTGGCGCAGGTTGTATCTGACGGATGGAATAAAAATAAAACAGCAAGATTGACCAAACCTGTATTTGTCTATAACAATTGGTCCGCCTACGATGAATTGTCTGATAACATTCCTTTGAATGAGACATTGGCAATGAAAGAGTTGGATCACATTGCGCGTTTGAAAAAAATGGGTGTACAAGTGGATTATTATCTGATGGACGCATTTTGGTTTGATGTGAATGAAGGATATCGTAAGTGGAGATCGGACTGTTGGCCGGAAGGTCCCAAGCGTTGGCTGGATGCGTGTAAAAGAGAAGGAATAAAGCCCGGTTTGTGGTTCTCTACGAACTTGTTGCGTATAGGTGGCGAGGCAAATACGATGAAAGTTATTCCGGAATGGGAAAGCTCTGTGGCGGAAGACGGAATAACTCTTTGTCTGTTCAGGGGAGGATATTTACATCATCTTATGCAGACTCTGCAAATGTACGCAGATATGGGTATCAAGATGTTCAAATTTGATTTTGCTTATTTTGATGCGGCAACTCCTGATGCCAAATGTACGATGCTACCTGCTGACATTGAGGAACAGAATAAAAATGCCTTTATTTCTGCCATAAAAGAATTCCGTTATAAGAATCCGGATGTACTTTTTATTGGTTACAATGGTTTCGGGGGAGATATGGAAAATACGGTTACTCCGTTTCGAAAAACGGTAGACCTACGTTGGCTGGAAATATTTGATACGATGTATTGCGGTGATCCCCGTCTATCCGATGTGCCGATGATAAATTTCTGGCGCTCACAGGATTTGTATTCGGATCACATGACCTTCCAATACTTGTTTAACGGAGTACCGGTTCAGCGCATTGATAATTGTGCTTTTATGATTGGCACCACGGGTACTTGTTATAACAGGGCCTTAAATGCTTGGAAAGGTATGATGATTTTGACGATGGCACGCGGAGGCTGGTTGAATGTTTGTCATGGAAATATTGATTTGTTAAGTGATGATGATGCTTGCTGGATGGCTAAAGTGCAGCAATTGTATATGAAGGTACAGCAGTATGGAAATATTTCGGCATTCGGTTCCATCCCCGGTAAGGCTCTGCCATACGGATATATGGCTTCCGCTGAAGGAGGAAACCTTTATACTGTGGTAAACGCCTCACAGGAGAAAGTCAAAGTAACCTTACCTGAAGCGACAGGAACGGGGAGGGTGCTTTTCACAGACAGTGGTTTTATACCTGTTTTAGAAAAGAATATTGTGGAATTGGGTCCGGAACAGATGGTTGTTGTCGGGTACGGTAAGTTCAGTGCCCGGGAGTATGATTTAGGTATTGAGAAAGATATCGTTATCCCTGCAACAATTCAAAAGGTAAAAATAGATGTGCAAAAGAAAAATGAGCATATCTTGCAGGCACATTACACTTCTTCAAAAGGGAAAACTGTGCGAATTATCTTTCAGCAACTGGATGAGCGTGGAAAAGCATTCCGTTCGTGGGGCGGTGCTCCTCCCACCGGGATTAAAATGGATCATTTCTTCAATATAGAAGTAAAGCAGGGCAAGCGTGCAGTTCCGGTAAAGAAATCGCATGATAAGATGATCTGGTGCGGTTTGTCATGGGCGGTAGGAGAGGTTTCTGCTGACGATATAAAAGAAGGACGTCCGTTGGAAATAAGTTGTACCACTATAGATGGGAATAGCGAACACTGCTTATTGGAAGTTTATGAGGTTGAATATTCTGCTGATAAGAAATAAAATTGGAAAAGGGATGGCTGGAACCGCTTCACAGTCATCCCTTTTTTGAGGTTATCGGTCTCCTTTTTTTAGATCCCTGAAATTCTTGGGTGTTTCATTATATACTTCCTTAAAGCACTTAATGAAATAATGTGCCTGGTTAAAACCGGTCAAGTAGGCAATTTCCGCAATAGACAAATCACTGTTTATCAATAGCTCGGATGCTTTTCGAAGCCGGATGGCCCGGATAAACTGATTGGGTGTCTGCCCGATGAGCATTCTGAATTTCTTATGAAGCACTGTCTTACTGATATTCATGGCTATTGAGAATTCCTCAATGTTGAAGTCTGCCTTGTCCAGATTTTCTTCTATCACCTTCATGGCCTGTTGCAGGAATACTTCCTTGGAATTGAACTCAATGGTATCGCTGTCTTTGGCAATCAGGTTCTTCAGGAGTTGTTCTTTTCGCTTTTGGCGCGTATTCAAGATATTCATTATTTGATTAATCAATGCTTCCGTATCAAAAGGTTTCTTGATATAGATGTCAGCGCCTTCTTTATAGCCTCTCAGTTCATCCTCAGATGAAGTTTTGGCAGTCAGTAATATAACGAATATATCGGCATAAAGGGAATTCTCCTTTATGTGGCGGCACAGTGCCAGGCCATCCATACCGGGCATCATGATGTCCGATATTACGATTTCAGGAAGATACTCATCTACTAATTTCAAGGCCTCTTCTCCATGGGTGGCTGTCACTATGTTGAAGTACTCCGTCAATTTGTCCGTAAGGTATTTAAGTATCTGTTCGTTATCTTCTACAAGAAGTATGGTGGCACTGTTCTCCATATTGGTTGCCTGTGCTTTAAATTCGGTAATATCAGTTGCTTCCTGATATTTTTCAGAATTCTCTACCGGTAGTTTGATGCACAGTGTGGTGCCTTGTCCGGGTTGTGAGTCAATAGAAACTGTGCCGTTCATTACTGATACGAATTTCTTTACGACATATAATCCTATGCCCAATCCGTTGGGAGTATTTTCTTTATTGTATTGGGGCTCACGATAGAATTTATTGAATACAGTTGTCTGGTATAGCTGATTGATACCCGGTCCCGTATCTTTTATGAATACACTCAATTGCCCATCTATATATTCCAGTGCTACCGATACACTGCCTTGATCGGGGGTATACTTGATGGCGTTACTCAGCAAGTTATATAAAATCCTTTCAAATTTCACACTATCAATCCATATATGTATGGAGGGGATATTGGCTTGGTAAGATAGCTGGATCTTTTTAGAGCTTGCCAGATAATTGAATGCATTCACTATGATGCGGCAGAATGATACGATTTCTATGGTTCTATTGTTTATCTTTACTTCAGAGAATTCCACTCGCTTGAAGTCGAGGATTGTAGAAAATAGATCGGATAAGAATGCAGCATTCTTAGTGATGATGGATAGTCTTTCATACTGGATATCATCTTCTTTGGTTTCACGCAACATATCATTGGCAGGTGCCAGTATCAAAGATAAAGGTGTAATCAGGTCGTGCCCGAGACTTTCGAAGAAACTTTCCTTTTCCTTTAATAGTTCTTCTTTCTTCAATGTCTCCATCTCCTGTATCTTTTGTATGCTCTTTCTTCTGTAGTGTCTGATAATCATATATATTATGAGTGCGATGCTCAACAAGATAATCAGGCAGGAAATGGAATAGAACAAAGGTGTTTTCCACCAGGGTGGAGCGACAATAATACTCATGGACCAGCATGGTTTGGTGCCTGACTCTTCGTTATATTTCATAATTTCCAGAGTGTATGTACCTGGGTTGAGTTGTGAGAAGGTCAGAGGTACGGACATATCAAGATATTGCCAGCTGTCGGTAAAACCGATCATCCTGTATAGATATTTATTGCAGTAGTTGGCTTCCCCTATTTCAGTAAAGGACAGGGAGATCCATTTGGAGGCATAAGAGAGGGTGATGGAAGGAATATATTCGGTATTCTCTTTTAAAATCACCCGGTTGTTTATCGTGTCACCGACTTGTATCTTTTGGTGGTTGATCTCTAGATCGGTCAATATGAGTTTGGTTTTATCATATTGATGCAGTGCCTTTTCCACATCCATGGCCATGAGCTGTTCGGTATTGCTGAACAGGATATATTCTTTGTTTTCATAAGTTATTTTTTCAGCTGAAAGGATGGAAGAATTGCCCCAATAGCTGATATTCGGTTCGCAAATGCGTTGTTCATTGTTTATGTAGCAGAATATCTTTTCACCGATAAAGAACCATAGATTTTGGTTATCATCGAGCAACAATGACTTGATGGCCCCTTGTGGCAATGGGTATGTAGGGAATGCTGTAGAAACTTGCAGTGAATCATTGGATACTTCCATCTTCAACAGATTGTTTGATGTTCCTATCCACCAGCATTTATTACTCTTATCTTCTATGATAGAGTAGACAATCTCCTGGTCGATGATTTTATCTTTTAGAGTGACCTGGTCCGATGCATTGAAGATAGAGAGCCCATTATGCGAAGCTATGAACAATTGATTGTCACGATAAGGTATGATAGCGTTTATTCTGTCCCGACTGAAATAGTCATAATGGATATAATCTTTTATTTGTTGGTTCTTCTTGTCCAGATATACGGACATCAGACCGTTTTGTTTGGTGCCTATCCACACCTTATTATCTTTTATATAGAAAGTCGTAATCTTTTCTAATTCAGTGCTTGCCGTAAATTCTTTCCATTGAATTTCCTGCGAATTATTATTCTGGAAAGAATATAATAATCCTATGCCATCGTGTCCCACTAACGTAATATCCTTATTTTGCCCGATAGATAAGATATGGTCCTTGAATTTATCTCTGCTTTTGTAGTTTTCCTTTTCAGTCGAGGTACGCATATCGAAATGATACATGCCGTCTCCTAAAGTTCCCAACAATATTTTATCTTGTAAAAGGGCGATAGAAGTGATAGGAGAATGTGTTTTACGAATTGAGAGTAACTGATTGATTCCCCTGTCTGAGGAGGAGTATTTATAGAGTCCTTTTCCGTATGAACCTATCCAGATATTATCAAGACTATCTTTATAAATAGTATTGATAAAAGTAGTGCCCAGATGTTCTGTGCCGGGCAATGGATAAATACGTTCTTGTTCTTTATCATATACTTTTATTCCCTCTCCCCATGTGCCGATTAAAAGTTTATTTGCTTCTCCTTCTATGCGGTATATGGGGGTATTGCTGTTATAGAGATGGATGGTCCGGGCTTGTTCGGGTTGTTGACTCCATGTTAATCCATAGAGTGCATTATCCCATGAAGAGTAATATAGTGTATTTTCTTCTCCGGTGTCGTGTATTTGTGTGATGGTTTGGTTCTTGGGAGTAATGTCTGCCCATGTTCGTTTTTGGGAATTGTACATCAGAAGTCCTGTATAGGTGCTGATCCATATATTTCCTTTAGGTTTTTCCACAAAACTAGAAACAATGGCTCCTGAATGGCTACGTTCGGCGGTAAAACTGGTACGTTCCGTATTCTTGGGAGTTAATTTGCATATACCTTCTTCCCAACTTCCCAGCCAGATGTTATGATCAGAGTCTTCAAATATGGAAACAATCCGGTTAGGGATGGGTTCGGAAACTTGTTCATTGAGGTGGGTGAACTGGTCGGTCCGCGGATTGTATATATCTACTCCTCCGGTCTTAAAGCCAATCCATAACAAGCCTTTCGTATCAAGGAACAAGGTTTCTATATTATTATTCTTAAGACTGTTGTTTGCTGATTTTCCCGATTTATAGACTTTAAACCGATGTCCGTCAAAACGGTTGAGTCCATCTTCTGTAGCAATCCACATATAATAGTCATTTTCACAGATGGAAGTGATTTCAGAACTTGATAATCCATCTGCTAAATCATAATGCAATAGTTTCTGTGCTCCGGCAGTGGAAGCTAAAAAGAGTGCGGATATAAATAATAGCTTTCTCATAATTTTAATGTTTAGGGCAATGTATCATATATTGTTCGAGTAAATCCTCCATTTCTTTTGCAGGTAAAGACTCTATTAAACGGATATGCTTTCCAGTTCTTGTAGTTCTCCACGTATTATTACCTTCAGAGTCTACAGATATAACTCCCCGTTCACTGATATAATAAGGCGTATAGCCTTTTATAGCTACCCAAACGGTTGCCTGATCCCAACTCCATCTACCTTGTGGCTCTCCCTGCGACATGCTTAGTAAAAATACATCTTTTATAGGGTGATTTTCTACAGGTATCCGGCTAACTCGGCGACCGGTTATTATGTTGTAGCCAATCTCGAATCCACAGAAGATAATGACTGTAGGCCAATGGCTCACAACGAAAGAAGAGGAGGAAGCGTCACAATATACATTATATTCTCGTCCTTCGGGGAATATTCCTGCCATGGAAACCAGCTGTTTAACCTTTCTGCGTACAAGTTCTACTCCTGTTTCCGGTGAAAATTCGTCTCCTTTTGATTGTAGCAGTTCTTTTAGGTTGGAGAAAGCTCCGATGGTGCAGATTGTGACACTATTATCTGGTTGCGTGCATAAAATAGATCGATATACCTTAACAGCATCGGGGGCATCTGATGATTTTGCTATTCGGTGGGTATATTTCTGAGGCAAAACTTCAGTCCATTTCTTGTTGTGTGGGCATTCCAATGTGACAGCACTTTCTCCTTTAGCAACGCCAAGAGGAATATCAGGTCGTTTGAAATATGTATTAATGATCTCAATACAAGGAATTGTTAATTCGGACTTATTAGACGATATAGTAGCCAGTATATCTACATATCCACTGTCTGCTAATGCATGCATCACTGCCATGGCACCCACGTCATCGTAGTCAGGTCCCAAGTCCGTATCTAAAATCAATCGGACCTTATCAGCATTAGTTATATTTGAAAGGCTACATTCACAAAGGAGAAGCGATAAGAAAGAGTATAAAATAAATCTTATTTTAGTCATAGCATACTGATTAAAAATCAATATTCAAAAGTAGGAAAAAATAAGCGATCCCCCTCTTTTTGAAGACGCTTAAAAATAAAAGAATCGTGCCGATTGATAACAAATTCCTGTTTTTGATAGTGGATACAGGAATTTGTTATTCTTTTGTGCTTTTCTGTTATCCTGTTTATAAAGAAATAGAGACTTTTGCATCAGTAACTTTTTAATTTAAAATATTATGAATAAACAACATGTTTTGCAAAGACGAATCATTTTCGGATTGCTATTCCTTGGTGGAGTAACTTTCTCTTATGCATCAACAGAAAAAGATCTCGGTTCTTCAACATCAGCCATTACACAACAGGCTGTAACAGTAAAAGGTTCTGTGAAGGATGCTGCCGGTGAAGCGATAATTGGAGCCTCTGTAGTAGTAGAAGGTACTACGAATGGTCTGATTACAGATGTAGATGGACATTTCTCTATTCAGGCATCAGTAGGACAAAATCTTGTGATTTCTTATATCGGTTATGAGACGCAAGTCATGAAAATTGCCCGGGCAAACCAACAAATTAATGTTGTATTAAAAGAAAGCTCGGAGTTGATCGATGAAGTTGTGGTTGTGGCCTATGGTACGCAGAAAAAAGCCAATCTGACGGGAGCAGTATCTTCTGTAAAAGTCAATGATATTAAAGATATCCCGGTATCCAATACTTCCAGTTTGTTGCAAGGACGAATGAGTGGTGTTACCGTGAGTTCTTTCTCTGCACAACCCGGTGCTGAAGGAGATGTGGAAATCCGTATCCGCGGTATAAACACTTTTGGTGACAGTAATCCTATGGTGTTGATTGATGGTGTGGAAGGAAGTTTGAATAGTGTATCTCCGAATGATATTGAAAATATTTCGGTTTTGAAAGATGCAGCTTCAGCTTCTATATATGGTGTACGTGCAGCCAACGGTGTAGTCTTGGTGACAACGAAACGTGGACATACGGACAAAAAAACTTTGTCTTATAGTGGATCTTACGGTGTTCAGAAAGCTACGGTTCTACCCACCTATATTAATTCATGGGATTGGGCAACTCTTTATAATGAGCAGAATGAAGCTATGGGAGATGTAACTACGAATTTTACTCCCGAAATGATTCAGCAAATGAAAGATGGATCTAACCCTGATTTATTTGCTAATACTCGTTGGTCGGATAAAATATTTCGTTCTGCTCCTATACAGACACATCATTTGTCTATGTCGGGTGGAAATGCAACTTCTCATTATATGGGGTCGGTAGGATATATGGGACAGGATGGTATCATGGAAGGTACAAGTACTGACCGTTTTAATTTTCGTTTGAATGCTGACAGCAAATTCATTGATATAATCACTTTAGGACTGAATGTTTCTGGTAACCACGAAGAAGTAGAGGAGCCGACCATTGGTACTTACTATGTATTCGAACAGATGAAATGGCATTCCCGTCCTTCGGTGCCTTATAAATATAGTAATGGTGATTGGGGATTTGTAGATGGTAACGACAAAATGCAGGCTATTAAGAATCCGGCATATGCCACTACAATTACTTCAAAGAAAAAGTACAGTCGCTTTGATGGTAAGGCTTTCTTAGAAATTGAGCCAATTAAGAACCTATCTATAAAAACGAGTTTTGCTTATCAATATAACCAATGGAACAGTATTGCTGCTGAACCTGCTTATATCCCATTGGACTCGTATGGTAATCCTGTAGGAGGAAGTGGTAAAAATTATCTAACAGATGCTTATTATTCTGAAACTCAGTGGATCAATGAAAATCTTATAACTTATCATTTTGATGTGAGTGGACATGCATTTAACTTCTTATTGGGGCAATCCAATCAATATAATAATTTCCGTTCTACTACAGCAACAGGCGAGGATCTTCCAAGTGATAATATTTCTGTATTGAATGGTGCTTTAAGCACTTCTGCCAAAGGAGATGCTGCTGAAGCTGCCTTAAGATCTTTTTTTGGTCGTGTGAATTACAATTACAAAGATCGTTATCTGTTAGAGTTTAATCTTCGTCGTGATGAGTCTTCTAGAATCCCAAAGAAGAATCGTGTTGGTTATTTCCCTTCTGTGTCTGTGGGCTGGAATATTGCTCAAGAAGCCTTTATGGAAAAATATAGCTTTATTAGTCAATTGAAATTGAGAGCTAGTTGGGGAGAATTGGGTAATCAGGAAATTGGTTACTATCCATTTGCACAATATATTGGTTTAGGTAATAATTATGTATGGGGAGATAATAAAACTCAAGGTGTAGCTATTTCCTCATTAGCGAACCCTGATATAAAATGGGAAACAACTGCTACTACGGATGTAGGTATAGATGCTGCTTTTCTGAATAATAAAATTACCCTTACTGCCGATTATTTTTATAAAAAAACCTCTGATATCTTGTTGCAATTGCCTATTCCTGGAATTGTAGGTATTTCTACGGAACCTTATGTTAATGCTGCATCAGTAAAAAATGAGGGCTGGGAGTTTGCTTTAGGTTATAATGATCAATGGGGAGATTGGACATTTGGTGCAAATGTTAATTTCAGTAAAGTGAAAAATGAGATTCTTGACTTACATGGTAAAGATTCTTGGATTACAGATTGGTCTATTAATTTGGAAGGACATCCTATCAATTCTTATTATGGCTATGTAGCTGATGGATTGTATCGTACACAAGAAGATGTGGATGAAGCCAATGAAAAGAATTCTGTTGGTGGCGGTGCCCTGAAGCTGGGTGATATTCGTTACAAGGATATTAGTGGCCCAGAAGGCAAACCGGATGGAGTGGTGGATACTAATGATCGTACAGTAATCGGTAATCCATTTCCTGATTTTACTTATGGCTTTGGTTTAAATGCTGCTTATAAAGGATTTGATTTTTCTGCTTTTTTTCAGGGAGTGGCTGGTGTAGATCGTGTCGTAATGGATTATCCTACTATTTCGGGTAATGTTACAACAGTATTTTTAGATCGTTACTCTGAGAGTGCTAATCCTAACGGAAATTTCCCACGTTTAGGTAATGGTGATTATAATAGTCAACCTTCTTCATTTTGGTTGAAAGATGCTTCTTACCTACGTTTAAAAAACATTGAATTGGGCTATTCTTTCAAGCAAGAATGGATTCGTAAAGCAAAACTGGAACGTCTGAGAATATATGTTTCTGCACAGAATATTCTGACTATTACTGGTATTGATGATTATGATCCAGAAAAGTATGGTACTGATACTCGTGGTCACGCTTATCCTAATGCCAAGACGTTCTCTGTAGGATTAAACATCACATTATAATTTAAAATAAAAGAATCATGAAAAAAATATATTATTCAGTTATTTTCTCATTGGCTTTCTCTCTTTTTTCTTGTTCAGACTTCTTGGACCGTGAATCTTTGTCAGAGTTGTCCAATGGTAATTTTTGGAATACAGAAGCTGATGCAACTAAGGCATTAGTCGGTTGTTATGATGCTTTGCAGAGTGAAGGCAGTTTGGGATTCTGTTGGCCGGGGGACAAGACTTGTAGTTTGCGCGAACTGGAATTTGCTACGGATAATGGTTATTTTGCTTGGATTCCGTGGGTTGGACCCGATGTTATTACTAATAACACCATGAGTCCTACGTCTGCTGTTACCAAAGCAGTATGGAATGCTTCTTACACAGGTATTGCGCGATGCAATAATGTTATTGAGAAAGTACCACAAATGTTGGAAGCTGGTAAAATAAGTGAGGAGGCTGGTACAAGGATTGTTTGTGAAGCCAAATTCATTAGAGCCTTGTTTTACAATCATCTGACTAGCTTATATCGCGATGTTCCCAAAGTTTTTAATGTGTTGACTACTGAAACAAGCCAAGTGCCTAAGTCGCCGAAATCAGAAATTATAGCTGATATAGTCAAAGATCTGAAAGATATTACTGCCGAGGGGATGTTACCTGTTACTGCTGATAGAGGACGCGCTACTAGAGGTGCTGCACTAGGTCTATTGACTCGTGTATACTTGTATAACGAAATGTATAAGGAGGCTGCAGATGCTGCTGCGCAGGTCATGAGTTTAGGCTATATAATAGATCCCAATTACAGTACGTTGTTTACAGAAGCTGGTGGTGCCAGCAAAGAAATAGTATTTGCCATTCGCTTTAAAAATACTGATCAACAAAATGGTGAAGGTGGTTTTTTAGCTTATAATTATGGTTATCCGATGGAGTGGCAGTTGCCTTATCCGAATTTGGCAAACGATTTTTATTGCAAAGATGGCAAACCCATTACTTCTTCGGAAATCTATGATCCGAATGATGATTCAACTCGCGATCCACGTTTGACATATACACTGATGACGAAGAATGGTGATACGTATGATGGTAAAGTTAGTGATGCATGGTGGTCCTGGAACAGTCCATTCCAATTGTTCATGCGTAAATATCAAAATCAACCTACTACATGGACTGCTGATAATCAGGATATGTATGTCATTCGCTATGCTGATGTGCTATTGATGCGCGCAGAAGCTTTGGCTAAGCAAAATACGGGTAAAGACGAAATAATGTCACTGGTGAACCAGGTGCGTCAGCGTGCCGATGTGATGATGCCGAAGGTGGAAGATGCTGAAGGTTCCAATCTCTCTTATGACCAATTGCTCGATGTGGTGAAACATGAAAGAAGGGTGGAGTTGGCTTTAGAAGGTACCCGCTATTTTGACCTTATGCGTTGGAAAGAAATGGATAAAGCATACGAAAGATGTCGGGCAGACGGTGGAGCAGGTTCTCATGTCTTCGATTCATCAAAGGGATATGTATGGCCTATTCCTCAATCAGAGCTAGATAATAATAGGGCTTTGGTTCAGGCACCAGAATGGGGTGGTAAATAATTGAAATAAATTCCAGAAAGAGGCTGGTCGGATGAAAATCTTGTCTGAAGGCCAGCCTTTGCTCTGCTAAATGTAATGATATGAGAAGTATATACAGCCTATTGCTTTTGTTAATAACGTTGGAATTGAGTAGTTGCAGTGAAAAGAAGCCCACCCCTCGAGAACAATCTTTCGATGAAGGGTGGTTGTTCCATCGTGGAGATATTATTGAAGGTGAGAGATCAGATTTAGACGATTCACAATGGCGTCTGGTGAATCTTCCCCACGATTGGAGTATTGAAAATATTCCCGGAACAAACTCTCCTTTTACTGCTGATGCTATCACTGAGGTTTCGGGAGGTTTTACTGTCGGTGGAACTGGCTGGTATAGGAAGCATTTCTATGTGGATACAGCTGAGAAAGGGAAATGTATAGTTGTTGCTTTCGATGGAATTTATATGAATGCAGATATTTGGGTGAATGATCGCCATGTAGCCAATCATGTTTATGGATATACTGCATTTGAGCTGGATATAACAGATTATGTGCGATTTGGAGAAAAAAACCTGATAGCTGTTCGCGTAAAGAATGAAGGTCTGAACTGCCGTTGGTATACAGGTTCGGGAATCTATAGGCATACTTCTTTGAAAATAACCAATCCGCTTCATTTTGAAACTTGGGGGACGTTTATCACCACACCTGTTGCCACAACCAATAAAGCAGAGGTACATGTACAGAGCGTTCTAGCAAATACAGAGAAAGTAACTGGAAAAGTGATTTTGGAAACACAGATTGTAGATAAGGAGAACCGTACTGTAGCTTGGAAGGAACAACTGGTAACATTGGATAATCAAGAAAAAACAGAAATTAACCATATATTAGAAGTGACTTCTCCGCAATTATGGTCTACAGACAATCCTTACTTATATAAAGTTGTAAACCGTCTTCTGAAAGACAATAAGATAATAGATGAGGAATGTATTTCAATAGGTATACGAAATATTGCATTTAGTGCAGAGAATGGTTTCCATCTGAATGGTAAATCCATGAAATTAAAAGGTGGATGTATTCATCATGACAATGGCCCTTTGGGTGCAAAGGCTTTTGATCGGGCAGAGGAAAGGAAAATTGAATTATTGAAGGCGGCTGGTTTCAATGCGCTACGCTTGTCCCATAATCCTCCTTCAACTGCTTTGCTTAATGCCTGCGACCGTTTAGGTATGTTGGTGATAGATGAGGCTTTTGATATGTGGCGACAAGGTCATTACAAGGATGATTATGGACAGTATTTTGATAAGTTATGGAAAGAAGATCTGTATAGCATGGTTGCACGTGATAGAAATCACCCTTGTGTCATTATGTGGAGTATTGGTAATGAAATCAAAAACAAAGAAACTACTGAAGTAGTAGAGGTATGCAGGGAATTGACAGGTTTTGTGAAGGCACTTGATACAACTCGTCCTGTTACGGCGGGAGTCAACTCTATTGTTGATGCAACGGATGATTTTCTGCTCCCCTTGGATGTTTGTGGTTATAATTACTGTTTAAATCGTTATGAATTGGATGCCAAACGTCACCCGGACCGAATTATCTATGCCTCGGAATCCTACGCATCCCAGGCTTATGATTATTGGAAAGGGGTAGAAAATCATTCATGGGTGATCGGTGATTTTATCTGGACTGCTTTTGATTATATTGGTGAGGCAAGTATCGGCTGGTGTGGGTATCCGCTTGATAAACGTATTTTCCCTTGGAATCATGCTAATTGCGGCGATTTGAATCTTTCGGGCGAACGTCGTCCCCAATCCTATTTGCGCGAAACGTTATGGAGTGAGGCACCGGTATCCCATATTGTTGTGACGCCTCCTGTTCCCTCTTTCCCTTTGAATCCGGATAAGGCGGAGTGGAGTGTATGGGATTTTCCGGATGTTGTGGATCATTGGAATTTTCCGGGATATGAAGGAAAAAAGATGACAGTATCTGTATACTCTAATTGTGAACAGGTTGAATTGTTCTTGAATGGAGAATCTTTAGGCAAACAAGAAAATACTGTCGATAAGAAAAATACGCTTGTTTGGGAAGTACCTTATGTTCATGGAATATTGAAAGCCGTGAGTTATAATAAAGGCAATGAGGTGGGCACTGCAGCATTGGAAAGTGCCGGTAAGGTTGAAAAAATCAGATTATCTGCAGACAGAACGGAAATCGTAGCTGATGGTAATGATCTAAGCTATATTACATTAGAATTGGTAGATAGTAAAGGCATTAGGAATCAGTTGGCTGAAGAATTGGTGGAATTTTTTATAGAAGGAGATGCTACGATTGAGGGAGTAGGTAATGCCAATCCTATGAGTGTAGAAAGTTTCGTTGCTAGTAGTCGGAAGACGTGGCGTGGAAGCAACCTGTTGGTGGTGCGTTCTGGTAAAACGTCTGGTAAAGTTATTGTAACAGCAAAAGTACAAGGACTTCCAGTGGCTAATATTATTATAAATCAGAGGAGTAAATAAAGACATCTACAATAGAAAAGTGGATATTGGCGGATAATGAAGAGTATCCCTAGATTCTATCAAAATCGGATAAAATTTACCTTTTATCTATCTTCTCTTTGTTATATGTAAGGAGTAGGTCTAACGAAAATAGGAGATAATATGAAGTTGAAAGCATTAGTAAAACGATATGTATTTGTCATTGTAAACTCGTTGATTGTTACAGCATGCAGTCAGAGTATGGATTGTTCCGTACGAAAGATTAAGTTTGATCAGGGCTGGAAATTCCATCTCGGTCAAATAAAAGATGCAGCAAAAGAGTCTTGTGATGATTCGGAATGGCGAGTGTTAAATCTACCACATGACTGGAGCGCAGAACCTCTTCCCGATTCAGAAGGTTTATCAGTAGGACCCTTTTCTAAGGAAAGTATTGGAGGTTTTGCTACCGGACAAACCGTAGGTGGTGAAGGGTGGTATAGAAAATCATTTATTATTGACCGTAAAGATGCTCACAAGCTTCATTCCCTTTATTTTGAGGGAGTTTATGCGCAGTCCGAAGTGTGGGTGAATGGACAGAAAGTGAAATTCAATGCGTATGGATATTCATCCTTTAAATGTGATATCACTTCGTATTGCCATCCGGCAGGTGAAGTGAACACTATTGCTGTAAAGGTAACGAATGAGGGGAAAAATTCTCGTTGGTATGCCGGTTCAGGCATTTACCGGCATGTATGGTTAATTAAGACCGATCCTGTTCATTTGGATGAATGGGGAGTTGCTGTGCGTACTGTGAAAGTAACAGATGATGAGGCAATATTGGCAATAGAGGTAGATGTGCTGAATGAGAAAACTGAAAGTGCGGAAGCAAATATGGTGATTACTATTATTTCTCCTGATGGTGAGGAAGTAGGTGTGGAAGAGCAATCTGTGAATGTTGATGCAGCTGGTAAACAGACGATTGCTTTTTCTTTGCCGGTGAAACAGGCAAAGTTATGGTCGGTTGATACTCCGCATTTGTATAAAGCGAAGATTTTGCTTAGTTCCGGGCATGAGGTGTTGGATCAAATATCTATTCCTTTTGGTATCCGTACCATTTCTTTCAGTGCGAAAGAAGGATTTAAGTTGAATGATTTGTCTCTGAAACTGAAAGGTGGCTGTGTACATCATGATAATGGTTTGTTGGGAGCTGCTTCGTTGGATAGGGCGGAGATGCGTAAAATAGAATTGTTGAAGGCAAATGGATATAATGCAGTCAGATGTGCTCACAATCCTCCGGCAGAAGCTTTTCTCAGAGCTTGTGATGAGCAGGGTATGTTGGTAATTGATGAGGCTTTTGATCATTGGCAAAAAGAAAAGAATCCTCAGGACTATCATCGTTTCTTTGATGAATGGAACGAAAAAGATATTTCGGCAATGGTGTTAAGAGATCGGAATCATCCGTCTGTCATCATGTGGAGTATCGGAAATGAAATTCAGGAACGTTCGGATGATGCTGGGGTGGAGATTGCTGAAAGATTGAGGAATATAGTGAAGAAGTTGGATCCTTCGCGTCCGGTAACTGCTGCTATCAACGATTATTGGGATAATCCGCAACTGAAGTGGAAGGAAGATGCTGTAAAAGCCATGCAGCATCTGGATGTGGCAGGATACAACTATATGTGGTACGAATATGAGAATGATCATCAGCAGGATCCTTCACGTATTATATATGGTAGTGAGACTGTTGCTCAGGAAGCTGCTGTAAACTGGAATCTGGTGGAAAAGCATCCATATATCATTGGTGATTTTGTATGGACTGCCCTTGATTATTTAGGTGAATCGGGAATAGGTCATACACTGGAACTGAGTAAAGGCGAGAAAAATCCTCAGTTTATGGGGTGGCCCTGGTATAACGCATGGTGTGGAGATATTGATATCTGTGGAGAAAAGAAGCCACAATCTTATTACCGCGATATTGTTTGGAAGGAAAGGGAAATAACAATGGCGGTACAACCTTTGCTGGCTGCCGGGAAAACAGAAGATGTGAGCTATTGGGGGTGGAAGAACGAATCTCTTAGTTGGAATTGGAAAGGGCTGGAAGGCAAACCTGTAAAAGTGAATGTTTATAGTCGTGCGCCTAAGGTAAGACTCTATCTTAATAATGAATTGCTGGGTGAGCAAGAAGTTTCAAAGAAAGATTATACGGCTACCTTTATAGTCAACTATCAGCCGGGTGAATTGAAAGCAGTGGCTACCTATGACAACAGCGAATCTTCATGTGCTATTTTAAGAACCACAGGTGCTCCGGTACAGATACGTTTAATCGCTGATCGCAAAGTGATTAAAGCGGATAGGGATGATCTGGCTTATGTCACTGTTGAATTGATTGATAAAGAGGGTAAGGTAGTACCTGATGCTGATATGAAAGTGACTTTGAGTGCTGTGGGAAATGGTATTATCAGGGGATCTGGGAATGCATGTCCTACAGATATGGAAAGTTTCCGTTCCTTATCACCTAAAACTTTTAAAGGTAAAGCAATGGCTATATTGCAACCGGATGGAAATGCAGGTGAGATAATCTTGAATGTTTCAGCAGAGGGGATGAAAGGGGCATCGGTTACAATTAAGACGGTGGATCGGATGTCGGCTAAGCAACAGGGAAAAGATATCGTAACTCCCGGCAGTATTTGGAAAGATACGGATGGAAATCCGATAAATGCACATGGGGGAGGTATTCTCTACCATGAAGGTACTTATTATTGGTATGGTGAATTTAAAGGTGATTCTACCTATCGCCTGGACTGGGTTAAAACCTGGGAGTGCTGGCGGGCTGAAGCTGGAGGGGTGGCTTGCTATTCATCCAAGAATCTGACAGACTGGAAATTTGAGGGTAAGGTTCTGCCTACGGTAGATGATGATCCGACTTCTGATCTTCACCCTTCGCAAGTGATAGAGCGCCCGAAGGTCATCTATAATGAGAAAACCGGTAAGTTTGTAATGTGGATGCATATTGAAAGTCCTGATTATGAAAAGGCACATGCTGGGGTAGCAATCAGTGACTCACCGACAGGAACCTTCACTTATTTGGGGTCTTTTAAACCGAATGGAGCAGATAGTCGTGATCAGACTATCTTCAAGGATGATGATGGAAAGGCTTATCATATTTGCTCCTCAGAATGGAACAGTACTTTGTATATCAGTTTGCTGACTGATGATTATACAAAACCTTCAGGAACTTATGTTCGGAGATTTATTGGACAATCTCGGGAAGCTCCTGCAGTCTTTAAACGAAACGGTCATTATTATATGCTCTCATCCGGTTGCACCGGTTGGGACCCGAATAAAGCCAAATGGGCCGTATCTGATTCAATGTTGGGAGTTTGGGAACTGAAAGATAACCCCTGTTTGGGGCGTGATGCCGATAAGACATTTTATGCCCAAAGTACTTATGTACTTCCCATTGAAGGGATGCAGGATCAATTTATTGCTATGTTTGACAGGTGGAATAAAACGGATTTAATAAATTCACGATATGTTTGGTTACCGGTTGAGTTCGATGGAGACAGACCACTTATTCGCTGGGCGGATCAGTGGAGTACTCAGACAATGGAAGCGGTTTATTAACCTAATGATAGAATACAAATGAAAAAAATATCCTTTTTATTTATCGGTTTTTGCTTGTTTACGAATTTATCAGCACAGAAAGTTTATAGACTGGATGCTTCGAACGTCATGGAGACACCTTTGTACGGTCATCTGAAAATGGGAAATCCGGGGCCTAAGGAGAGAGCAATAGAAGTTAATAGCCTATATATGACCGTGGGCGGGAAGCCAATTCTACCCGTTATGGGAGAATTGCATTTTTCACGTATCCGTAAGGATTTGTGGGAAGATCGTATCTTGAAAATGAAAGCTTGCGGTATCAATATTATCTCGACTTATTTGTTTTGGAATCATCACGAAGAGATAGAAGGTCAGTTTGAATGGGAGAATGAGAAGGATTTGCGCAGCTTTATTAAGTTATGCCAGAAACATGGGCTGTTTGTAGTTCCGAGACTGGGTCCCTGGTCGCATGGAGAAGCTCGTAATGGTGGGACACCTGATTGGATTTTACAGAAAAAATATCTGAAAGACCGCTCAAATGATGTGGTTTATCAGAATTATGTCAAACGCTATTTTGCTCAAATAGCTAACCAGTTGAAAGGGCTTTACTATAAAGATGGTGGGAATATCATAGGCATCCAGTTGGAAAATGAATATTGGTATGGCAAGGAGGGTGAACCACATATCCAATGGTTGAAAGATACGGCTTTGGAAAATGGTATTGATGTTCCGATGTATACGGTTACTGGATGGGGAGATGGTTCTGTTCCTCCTTTTGAAGTGATCCCTTTATGGGGAGGATATGCAGATGCTCCATGGGTGGAACATGTGGGAAAAGAATACCAGCCGGGAAACTTCTTGTTTGACTCGTTCCGTGATAATGAGAATATAGGTAATGATCAAATAAAGCGGCAAGATGTGTATATGACATATGAAAAATACCCTTTCTTTACTTGTGAAATGGGAGTGGGTGTGCAAAATACCTATCACAGGCGACTCAGCATCGATCCTTTAGACGGGTTGGGCATGATGATAGCCAAACTTGGTTCAGGGTCTAATCTGCTGGGATATTATATTTTTGCCGGTGCCACTCAGTTTACGGGTAAACTATGGTCTACTGAGGAAGAACAATTGAAAACAGGGTATTGGAGTCGGCTACCGGTGAAGTCTTATGATTTTCAGGCTGCTATCCGTGAGTCAGGAGAAATAGCGGAATCTTATAAGAAGGTGAAAAAACTGCATTACTTTGTCAATGAGTTTGAGAAAGACCTAGCTCCCATGATGCCTGTTATCCCGAAATGGGAAGAAGATGGGTTACAGGTGTCTGTACGCTCTAATAATGAAACCGGCTATATGTTTGGAATCAATTATTCCCGTTATCATCCGAAGAAGGCACAGAAGAGTGTGAAGTTTGAGGTGAAACTGAAAGATAAAATGCTTCGTTTTCCTCAGAAAGGTGTTGAAATGCAGGATAGTACGGTCTTTATCTGGCCCTTGAATGTGGAACTTGATGCTATGCGCTTGAATTATGCTACGGCACAATTAATGGGAAGCGTTGATAATTGTTATCTGTTTTTCCAGAACAGGCAAATTCCCGTGGAGCTATCTTTTGATAAATCGACTGTGAAAGGAGTGAAGGCAAGTCGGGCTAAGATACAGGAGGAAAGTGATAGTTGGATTGTTAACGGACTGAATCCGGGAAAAGATTGTGTACTTGAGGTACAATTGCAGAATGGAGAAGAAAAGTATGTTGTTATTCTGACAGAAAAAGAGGCTGATAACTGCTGGTTATTGGAACAAGATGGAAAGAAGGTATGCTATATTTCTGATGCGGATTTATACAGTTCATTTGGAGATATTTATATTTTCTCTACTGATAAGAAGGCTGCTTATTATAAGTTGAAGACGGGTATGAATCCGCGATTTGAACAGAAAGCGGTTATTTTCAATCAGCCGCAAATGGATATTCGTATTCAGCCTAAGGGTATCCTGGAAGAGGCAAAATGGTTGGAAACAGCAAACTTTCATGGGATTGAACCTTATCAGCAGCGTTATCGTCGTTTCTTCTTTAAGGAATTCAACCTAGATAATCCTTCGACGATCAAGAAAGTCACTTTGTTTATGTATCCGGAGTCAAAATGTATACTCAATCTGAATGATACTTGGGTAAATCAGGAAATAAAACCAAACCAGTTAAATGAAATAGACCTTACAGGATATGCCAGGAAAGGTGTTAATCTGTTGTTTGCAAGTTTCCCATTTGTTGAGGGGAAGAAGCTATTTGCTGCACGTGTTATTGTGGAATACTATAATTATGACAGGATTGAATTTAGTACCGACTCTTCCTGGCTGTCGACGGACTATTACTCCAATCCTTCACTTACACGGGAATTTCCGCAACCGATGATGCCGATGGTGGTGGATAAACCGGGATATGCCGACGGTATTGCTTATAATACATTCAAAGAGTGGAGGCTACAAGTGCCGATAGATGCATTGGAGAATTTGAATAACATCTATATGCGTATCAACTATTCCGGTGATAAGGCGGAAATCTATAACGGATATATGCTTTCGGATGATGATTATAACAGTCATGCCACCTGGACGGTAGGTTTAAACCGACAGGAACATTCTGTAGAGGGGAAAGAGTTAACGCTTGTGATTTATAAATTGGATAAAGACGAGAAAATATTTTTTGACTTACCGGCAAACGGGACTGATGAGCAAGCTGATGTGAAAAAGGTTAAATTTGATTTTGAATGTTTACAAAAGATAGACTGATAAAATGAAACGACTCAATATTATCTTGTTTCTCCTGGCTTTGGCTGTTTTAACAGTTAAGGCAAAGAAATTGAAGGTTGCCGATATTTTCGGCGATAATATGGTGCTACAGCAAAAGACGGTCACGCCGATATGGGGTTGGGCAGATGCCGGGACGACAGTCACAGTGACTTCATCATGGAACGACAAGAGTTATTCCACCAAAGCAGGGAGAGATGGTACGTGGAGAATTATGCTTCATACACCGGAAGCAGGAGGTCCCTATGTATTAACCATAACGGGAGACAATGCTTTGATTTTCAGTGATATATATGTAGGAGAAGTTTGGCTAGCAAGTGGGCAATCAAATATGGCTATGCAGCTGAAAGAATGTTATGAATCTACCAAAGCTATCCTGACTTCCCAAAAAAGCAATATTCGTTTTATAAATGTGCCTCCACTTGGCAGTTATAAACCACTTACGGATATAAAAGCGGATTGGGTGGTGGCTGCCCCGGAAAATGTAGGAGATTGTAGTGCGGTTGCATGGTATTTTGCTCATTTTATTCAGGAGAATCTTGGGGTTCCTGTTGGTATTATTAATGCCAGCTTTGGTGGTTCCGTTGTTGAAACCTGGATGAGCCGTGAAACTTGTCAGACACTGGGTGATATTTCAGTTCCGGAAGTGAGTGATGCTACTACAGAGTGGGAGGCCAATATACCTACTACCATGTATAATGGAATGTTGAACCCCATTGTCGGTTATGGCATACAGGGTTGTATCTGGTATCAGGGAGAATCAAATGTATATAATGTTTCTCAGTATTCGGATCGACTAGTTGCTATGGTAGCTGAATGGAGACGGAAGTGGGGAAGAAATTTTCCGTTCTATTTCACGCAAATAGCTCCTTTTGATTATACTACATGGAATGTTCCAAGTGAGGTCGGTGAGCATGTAGGTGCTTATCTGCGTGATGAACAGAGAAGAAGTATGGATCGAATTGAGAATAGTGGTATGGCGGTCATTTTGGATGTAGGAGAAGTAGAACAAATTCATCCGGTACGCAAAGAGAAAGTTGGTGAACGTTTAGGATTGATGGCATTAGCTGAAGTGTATGATACGAAGGGATTTGAATATAAGAGTCCGACTTTTGAAAGGATGGAAGTTGATGGGGATAAAGCTGTGATTTTTTTTAAAGATTTATATTATGGACTAACGAGTTATGGAAAGCCCCTGCATTTATTTGAAATAGCAGATGAGAGTAAAGTTTTTCATCCGGCTGAAGCGTATGTAGATGAAGAAAGAGATGTTGTAGTAGTGTCTTCTAAATATGTGAGGAATCCGAAAGCAGTTAGATATGCCTTTAAAAATTATGTAGAACCGGAACTATTCAGTCTTAGTGGACTTCCAGTATCTTCTTTCCGGACAGACAATTGGTAATAATAAACTTTAAAATATATGTACATGAAAAATATAAAGACAATACTTTGTGGAGGTTTGGTTGCAATGTTAGTTTCCTGCTCTTCGCAGACGACAACGACTAATTATTATTTTGATTCTGTAAATGGTGACGATGCTAATAATGGAATCTCTGTAGGGACTCCTTTTAAGTCTTTGGCAAAGCTTCAGTCTTTAACTCTAAAAGGTGGAGACAGTATTTTGTTGAAATCCGGTGCTGTATTTACGGAGAAACTTTTGCTTTCCTGTTGTGGAGAGGAGAATAATCCTGTCGTACTGGGCAAATATGGAGGATTGGAAAAACCGCATATAAAAGGAAATGGAGTTGATACAGCTGCTGTTCATATATTGAATTCAGAGAATCTGGTGATACGCGATCTTGAAATTTCTAATAAAGGTGATGTTCCGAAAGCTGGTTTATTGGGCTTGTGGGTAGAGTTGGATAAGTTTGGAGAATCACATAATATAGTCATTGATGACTTGTACGTGCACGATGTATATGGAAGTACGGTAATAGAGAAAGGTGGCGGCATAGGAATTTGCATTCAGAATGGCCGGGATAATGACAGTATTCTGAATCGATTTATTGGAATGACTATTGAAAATTGCTATCTGAAAGATTGCCAAAGGGATGGAATTAAGTTTAGGGGTTATTGGAGCAGGAAGCAGTGGAATCCTAATTTGGGAGTAGTCGTCAGGAAGAATGTATTGGATGGAGTGCCGGGTGACGGTATTGTTCTGGCTGGTTGCGATGGTGGATTGATAGAATATAACGTGATGAAGAATTGTCCGAAAACTCTACCTGAATCAGAAGCTTGTGATGGAATATGGCCTTGGTGTAGCGACAATACATTGGTACAGTTTAATGTAGTAAGTGATCATAGATCTATTATAGACGGGTATGCTTATGATTCGGACTGGGGATGTCGGAATTCTATATTCCAGTATAATCTGAGCTATAATAATGATGGCGGCTTCATGTTGGTAATTGGTACGAATGGTTGGCCGGAAGACTGGTGTGTGAATGGGAATATTGAAACCAAGGTACGTTACAATGTCAGTATAAATGATGGACTACGCAATTATCTGACTAATGCTAGCCATAAAGATGCCTACTTCAGCCCTGTAATGCATTTCACTGGATATACTCAGAATACATTGGTAGAGAATAATTTGTTTTACCTGTTTCCAAAACCGGAGCCACAGATAGACCGTACGCTTTTCCATTTCACTAAGCATGATTCATCTTATGGGAAAGGAGATGTCTTTAAGAATAATTATATTTATGCTCCAGAGGTGATTGTAGCTGTAAAAGAGGAAAAGGCAGTGGGTAACCAATATTTCGGAAATGTATATATTGGTAATTTGAAAACCCCTGCCACTGGTTTTACAAAGCAGGAAGGAACTTTCAATAAATCACTTTGGTATAACGCAGAAGATAAGAATTGGGATATTCTTCTTGATTTTTTGAAGGATAAAACTGTACCTGTTAATGGTAAAGAACTGAAAGTACTTGATATAATCGGAGCTAATTGAAATAGAATCTTAAATCATTAAAATACTTTAGATATGAGTTTATTCAAATTATGTGTAGCAAATCTAGTGGCATTATTCTGGGTAGTAGTTCCTGCTGCCATGGGTGCCAATATTATACCTCAGCCTTCTTATGTACAAGAGAAGCAAGGTACGTTCGATTTAGCTCATAACAACAATATTCTATATGCCGGTAAACATCCGGAAGTAAATCAGATAATTGATAACTTTATGGAGCAAGTGTTGGGAGACTATGGTTTGAGGTTGCAAGCAAACAAGTCTAAAAAGGCCGGCATATTACTGCAAGATAAAAAATCCTTGAATGAAGAAGCATATGAACTTTCTGTTGTTGCAAATAAAGTGGTAATTAAGGCATCTGCACCTGCCGGTTTTTTTTATGCTCTCCGTACTGTTAATCAGTTGATTCTGGCAGATAAAAATCATACTTTACTTCCTTGCATCCTTGTGAAAGATGCACCTCGTTTTTCTTACCGGGGATTCTTGATCGATGCGGGGCGCTATTATTTACCTTTGAAAGATGTGAAAAAAGCTATTGACCTAGCAGCTAATTATAAGTTGAATCGTTTTCACTGGCATCTGACCGATGATCAGGGATGGCGGTTGGAGATAAAAAAATATCCGCGTCTTACCGAAAAAGGCTCTGTACGTTCTAATTCGGCTATTGGCACCTGGGATCAATATTATCCTCGTCATTATGATGGAAAAGAACATTCAGGATACTATACGCAAGATGAAATTCGTGATATTGTGAGATATGCAGCTGACAGGCAAATTACAATTGTTCCTGAGATTGAAATGCCGGGACACGCCCTGGCGGCTTTGAGCGTTTATCCGGAATATGCATGTAGTTTTCATTCTTCACTTGATTTGATGGCAGGAGCTGGTATTTCTGATCAGGTGTATTGTCCCAAACCTCAGACATTCCGGTTTATAAAGGATATTCTTACAGAAATTGCAAGCTTGTTTCCCGGAGAATATATTCATATTGGCGGTGATGAATGCCCTAAAACATCCTGGAAGCAATGTGAGGATTGCCAGGCTTTGATAAGGAAAGAAAATCTGAAAGACGAGTTTGAACTTCATGCATATTTTATTCAGCAGGTTGAGAAGATTGCGGAAGGTCTTGGACGAAAGCTGATTGGTTGGGATGAGGTTCTGGAAGGAGGACTTCCTCTGAAAGCTACGGTAATGTCGTGGAGAGGGGAAGCGGGAGGCATAAAGGCTGCTCAATTGGGTAATAATGTGATTATGACTCCTAATACTTATTGTTATCTGGATTATTATCAGGAGAATCCGGAATTTGCTCCTTTAGCTATTGGGGGATTTATATCATTGGAACAGGTATATGATTACGAACCTATTCCAGAGGCACTTACTGCGGAAGAAGCTAAACATATTATAGGGATTCAGGGAAATATATGGGGAGAATATGTTGCTACTATTGAGAAATTTGAATATATGGCATTTCCCCGCCTGCTTGCCATTGCAGAAGTGGCTTGGAGCCAGCCTGGAAATAAAAATCGGGAACTTTTTATTTCTCATCTGAAGAAAGAGTTTTCTTTTTTCCGGAAAAGAAATGTCAATACATGCCGTGAATATTTCAGACCTCGTATTCAGGGAGGTTGGGATAGTGAAAAAGGAATGTATGCGGTTACACTTGAGACTATATGTCCTGATGCTGATATTCGCTACACATTGGATGGTTCGGAACCTACGGTGGAATCGGATATCTATGAAGGCCCGGTTTATTTGACAGAGAATACTTGTGTGAAAGCTGTGGTGACAGATAAAGATAATCAAATATTAGAAGCTCCGACGGTGAAGAACTTTCTGGTGAATAAAGCAACGGGATGTACTTATACACTTTCCACCGATGCCTGGAGTTTGGATTGGTATCCGGTGAAGCCTACTCTGTTTACGGATGGTGTGCAAGGTTTTACTCCCTCAAATTACGAATGGGCAGCTATCGCTTCCGGTGTAGAAATTGTGATTGATCTGAAGAAGAATACAACAGTATCCGGAGTTCGCTTCGGCACTATGGTTGCTCCTATAAACAGTACGCTTCCGGCTAAGTCTATGATATGTTATCTTTCAAAAGATGGCAAGGAATTCCGGCAGATAGGAGAAAGTACCTTCTCATATCCTGTATACAAAGGAGAGAAAGAGATCTATCATAATTATGTGAAGACGAAAAAGAAAGACGGACGATACTTGAAGCTTGTGATAAACGGGCAAACTGAATTACTCGAAGATTACCCTTATCCGAATGCTTTGCCTTCGATTGCATTAGATGAAATAGAAGTTTTCTAATAAGAAGTGTGGTTATGAATAAATTGTTATTTTTTTCTATATTGCTATTGACCTGTGTAACGGGTTGGGCTAACGGCATACGAAATTTTTATGTGGATTCTTTTAGCGATAGTCAAGTTGCTGATGGTAGTATGGAATCCCCGTTTAAAAGTTTGGATGCTTTGAAAGGTGTTAAATTTCTGCCGGGTGATTGTATTCATCTGGCAGGGAATCAGATATTAACCGGAACTATTCATGTTAAGGGAGTAAAGGCAACATCTGAGAATCCGCTTACTATCACTTCATACGGGACGGGAGTTTCACATATTTATTCTGTCCATAGTTCTGCCATTGTAATAGATGCCTGTGAGAATATTCATGTAAAGAATGTAGTGGTGAAAGGTTCGGGGCGTAAAAAGGGCAATACGGGGACAGGCATAGAGGTGGTTAATTCGAGGTTGATAGAGGTTGATCGAGTGGAAGCTTCCGGGTATCAAATGAATGGCATTGGGGTAACTGGCGGAGGAGATGTACGTATAACTCATTCGTACGTACATGATAATGGTTATAACGGTATTGAAGTGACTGGTAAATGGGGAACAAAATCTGTGCATAATATTTATATAGGCCATTGTGTAGCCGAAAATAATGCCGGAAATCCTGCTATTTTGGACAATCATAGCGGAAGCGGGATATTGGTAGGCCATGCAACCAATGTAACAATAGAGTATTGTGAGGCTATGGGGAATGGTTGGGATATGCCGAGGTCCGGAAATGGACCGGTTGGAATTTGGGGATACGAATCAGATCGTTTAACTATTCAATATTGTTTTTCGCATGACAACAAGACTTCTCCGGAAGGATTAGACGGAGGCGGATTTGATTTTGACGGAGGAATAACGAATTCGTTAATGCAGTATAATCTTGCTATGAATAATGAGGGGGCTGGCTATGGCTTGTTTCAGTTTGGCGGCGCAACAGAATGGAACAATAATATCGTACGTTATAATGTGAGTATTAATGACGGGATTAAGAATTCTCATGCGGGTATTTATGTTTGGTGTGATCCGTATAATAAAGATGTTCCTTTATGTGAAACTAAGGTACACGATAATTTAATTATCAGTAATCAGGGGTATTCTATTTCTTTTAATACAGGATTTTCTTCAGGATTGGAATTTGCGAATAATACGTTTATTCTGACTAATGGAGGAATAGAACATTTGCACGGGGATGAAACGAAAGGAATGGCGATTTATAAAGGTAATCGATTTTGGTCTGAAACTGCCGGACAAAAAGGAGAACGACAGCCTCGGGTACCTCAGGATGCAACAGCAAACTATGAGGCAGTTGGATATAATCTTCCCGTAAGTGTAGATATATTTCGGCTGAAAGAAATTATAACTGATATGATACCCTTAACAAAATGAGGGCTATGAATAAAAAAAGTCTTTTCTGGTGGACATTGCTTGGTTGTATAAGTGGTTATTACTGCCAGGTAAATGCGCAGTCTGCATATCATATAAATCTGGATATACCGGATAAAATAATAGAAACCGGTCATCTGGATTTGGGTGGAGTGGCTCCTGATGGAGGTTCTATATCTGTAAATAGTTATTATATGGAATTAAATAAGTCTCCTTTCATTCCTATTATGGGAGAGATACATTATGCCCGTATTCCAAATGAACAGTGGGAAGAACAGATATTGAAGGTTAAGTCGGGAGGAGTGAATGTTATTTGCACTTATGTTTTCTGGAATATTCACGAGGAAACAGAAGGTGTTTTTGATTGGAACGGTGATAAGGATCTCCGAAAGTTTATCTCTCTTTGTCAGAAACATAATATGAAAACGCTTGTTCGTATAGGGCCTTTCTGTCACGGAGAAATCAGAAATGGGGGCATACCGGATTGGCTTTATGGGCGCCCGTTCCTGATTCGCACCAATGATCGGGAATATTTGAAATATGTAGATCGGCTTTATGCTGCCATTGCTTCTCAACTGAAGGGATTTTTCTATAAAGATGGTGGTTGCATCATTGGTATTCAATTGGAAAATGAGTTGCAACACTCTGCTGCTCCCTGGGCTATTCGCTACCCTGATCAGCCTATTGACTATACTGTTGCTGATTATGATGTGCAAAATACCAAATTTGGTGTATCGGTACAAGAACAGGATATCCAGAGTCCTGAAGCCGGTAATCAGCACATGAAAACGTTGAAAGAGATAGCACTGTCTCATGGGATAGAAGTTCCGTTGTATACGGCTACGGGGTGGGGAAATGCTGCGATCATTCCCCAAGAAGTTATTCCTGTAACGGCGGCTTATACTTATCCGACATGGGCGGATATAGGTATGTCTCCATTCTATTTATTCAGAGATATTCACGCTACTCCCGATTACTCTCCGGTACGATATGAAGGATGCCGCTATCCTTCTTTCTGTGCGGAAATGGGAGTCGGTATTCAGATGACTTATGGCAGAAGGCCGCGCATTCCGGCCGAAGCAGGTGAAGGACTGATGGTACGTTCGTTAGGAAGTGGCGCCAATGGCATAGGCTATTATATGTATCATGGCGGAATTACTCCTCAGGGAAAGAAGGGGTTCTTTAGTGATGAACCTTCAGGGGTGCCAAAGATGTCTTACGATTTTCAGGCTCCTATCGGAGAATTCGGACATACGCGCGCTTCTTATCATTCATTGCGCATTATTCATCATTTTGTGAATGATTTCGGTCATTTGCTGGCACCTATGGGAGTAGTGTTACCGGAAAACAGTGATACGATCACTCCTTCAAATACTCATACCCTTAGATATGCAGTGCGTAAAAAAGAAAATGCTGGATTTGTTTTTATTACGAATTTCCAGGATCATTGTAAACGTGAAGATCTGAGAGATGTCAGTCTTACTTTGAAATTGGCTGGTGAAACGGTTCGTTTTCCACAGGAGGGAACCGTAACGGTAGCCAAGAATGCCAATATAATTCTTCCTTTTAATATGGATTTAGATGGTATCTTATTGAAGTCGGCTACCCTGCAACCGTTGGCAAGAATTACTTCCGAAGGAAAGAAACATTATTTCTTTTTTGCACCCGAAGGAATGAAGCCGGAGTATATATTCGCAGAGAATACGGTGAAAGGAGGGACTAAAAAGTTGATTCCAGTACCTGGATTTAACAGCACGGTAAGACTAAAATCTATAACAGGGGAAGAGATTCTTATTACAACTTTAACTCGGGAACAAGCCTTAGCAGCCTGTAAAGTGACGGTGGAAAAGGAGGAGAAATTACTGATAACTTCCGCAGATGTGCTGCAGGAAGATGCTAAAGTACGGATTCAATCTACGGATACCATATTGAAGGTTGTTGCTTTTCCTGCGGTTCGTTTTATAACTGAAACTTCTGCGAAGATCAGTAAAAAGAAGTATTGCAGTGAGATATCATTTATCAAGAAAGGAGTACACATTTTCCCCGAGGTTCACATGGCGAGTGAGAGGCGTTTTCTGGTTCATTTGCCGGAAGGTGCTTTCAGAGATGTGAGTGATCTTATTCTTTCTATTGATTATATCGGAGATACAGGTGCTGCATTTATTAATGGAGAGATGGTGGCGGATAATTTCTATCATGGCAACCCGTGGCGGATAGGATTGAAGCGATATGCCGAAGCTGTTCAGGGCGATGGCATCTATTTCTACTTGCAACAATTGTTTGCTAATGCTACTTACCTGCAAGATTTACCTGAAGGGCTCAGGTTGGATTTCTCAAAAGGAGGGCTATGTCGGCTGAATAAGATACAGGTTATTCCTGAATATTATGCAACTTTTACTATTGGAAGTTAAAAAAGAATAGAAAATGAAACAAATAGATTTTTACCTGAAGTTTGTAATTCTAATATTGGGCATCAGCACTTCTTCTATTGTCTGCTTAGCTCAAGAGGTATTTCCCGTGACATACAAGGAATATAATGAAATAATTCTGACTCATGTGCTAACTCCTGTAGGACCTGTCCCGACTGCTATGGATGCTGATGGTGTTTATCCGTATGTTAGTTATAGTGAGACTTCCAATCGGCCGGTTCCTAAAACTTATCGAATGATTTCACTTGAAAATGAACTTATTAAAGTTGTAATTTGTCCGGACTTATGTGGTAAGGTGATGTCGATGATACATAAAGGGAGTGGTAAAGAAGTCTTGTATAATCCACATCTTGTACGCCACACACGTATTTTGCCACGTTTCTATTTTGTAGCGGGCGGTATAGAGGTCAGCTTCCCTATTTCACATACCCCTACTCAGAATGAGTCAGTTTGTTATAAGATAGATCGGACTACTGACCGGATTTATGTTACTTGTGGTGAGCGGGAGATGCATTACGGTATGCAATTTTCTGTTGAATATTCTTTGGGGACAGGAGAACACTTTCTGACACAACGTGTCAGAATGCATAATCCGGGTACGAATGCCTATCCCTGGATGTCGTGGACAAATGCTGCTATTCCTTGCATGCCTGATACTGAATATAATTTTCCGCAAGGAGAAGTATTGGTACATGCTTCTGCATTAGATACAATAAACTGGAAAAAACAGGGACCTAAAAAAGAAAAAGATATATCAGAAATGACCGGGTATTTCTGGAAGACGAAAGATGTAAACGCTTTTGGCGCTTATACTCCTTCATTGGGGTATGGCCTTTATCATATTGCGGACGAACAAAGTGCACCGGGAATAAAGTTATGGAGTTATGGAGTGAAGGAAGATAAAGAATGGTCATTGCTCAGTACAAATAATAGACAGACTTATGCAGAACTACAAGGGGGACCTATCAGCGACCAGTCTATAAAACTGGAATTGCAGCCGGGTGAATACAGGGAGCATACCGAGTTTTGGATACCTGCTGATAAACGAATGGATATTTGTAAACTTTCTGTGCCGGAAGTTGCATTGCGTCCGATAACGGAAGTGCCGTTATTCGGCTGGGCAAGAGAGAATGAGATCGCTCCCTGGATTGCATTGCTCAATGCTTTTGAGTATGGAACGGATATTCCTCAAATAGATCCGACAACCACTTTTTGGGCACCTTCCGGAATGGAAAATCTAGATGATGCTTTTCAGTGGGCTATTATAAAATGCAATAAAGATCAGCAAGACTATTGGAAGTATTATTACGGTGCATGGTTGGCTGGACGCGAAAGAAGTAAAGAAGCTATTGTTTGGTTAAGTAGTGTGAATTTGGGATTAGCGCAGGCTTTATTGGCAAGATTGTATGAGATAAATAAAGAATATACCAAAGCGGAAGCTACTTATGATGCCATAAGCGAAGAATGGGTGGCACTGCATCCGCAGGTGGTTGTAGCTCGTGATAAATTGTTGCGTCAGTTGGGGAGTAGGACTCTTGCTAAACGCGAGGAATGGCTGAGTAAAGTTGATGCTTCTGCAGATGAATGGATTGCCGAAAGGCGGGTACAACTACTTATTGATAAAAAACAATATAAAGCTGCTAAAGACTTATTGTTGTCTATTAAATTTCAGAAAGTACATCAAACTTATAATCGTACGGATATGTGGCGTCAAATATGCAAAGCTTTAGGAGAATCTTCATATATAATTCCGGATAATTTAGGTGAAGACCGTTTGGCGCGCTTTGGAGCATATCGGGAATTTGAATAATCAATTCTATTAATTAAGCTATAAAACCATGAAAAAGAATCTGCTGATAACGGCAACTTTAGTTCTGTTTTTATCTACCTCTTGTGGCCATAGAGTGAGTGATGCAATAACTATTACAGTATATACGGATAGTATTGTCAGTGATGTGTCAATGCATCCGGTAGGAATTAATCTGAATTTTATAATGGATGGCGGGCGTTTTCCTGAGGCAAAGAAGAACGTAACAGAAGTAGTAAAAGAACTAGGAACAAAATATCTGCGATATCCGGGTGGTGAGAAATCGGATTTATATCTTTTCAGCATACCGCCTTATGAAGAATCGCATACTTCATTGGCGAGAACAATTGGGTTGGATGATTATCCCGGAGTTTTTAAAGATGGAGAGTTTGTTTATGACCCTTTGGATTTCGATGAATTCATGAAAGTTTGCCGGGATGTTGGAGCTGAACCTGTATTGGTAATTGCTGCTGATAATTATTTGCGTAAACCTGGAAAGGGAGAAAGAGTCTCTAGCCGTGAAGCTTTAATTAAACATGCTGCTGAATGGGTGAAGTATGCTAATATTAAGAAAAAGTACAATGTACGATATTGGATGATAGGAAATGAAAGTTGGAACAAGAATAATGAAAACTCTACGGTTGAGATTTATGCTCAGGATATCATAGATTTTTCGAAAGCCATGAAGGCAGTGGATCCTTCTATCTTGGTTATTCCTAATGGTGATAGTGACGAGTTCTTCAAAACAGTTATAAACAAAGCTGGAAACTATATTGACCGTCTGTGTGTAAGCAATTATGGCGTTTTTGATTTCAATGCCGGATATGAGAGTTATAGAGATACTACTCGTTGCTTGATATGGCCGGCACAAACAGCACTTAATGCTATGAATAAGTATGCTACACAAGAACAGCTTGATAAATGGAAATTGATAGTTGCTGAGTATGGTACAATTGATTGGGCTGGGCTTTGGCATGGAACTAACGATATGGGACATGCTATTGTGAATTTTGATATGACCGGTCAATTATTGTTGGAGCCACAGATAGAGTTTTCATGTTTTTGGAATACTCGTTGGCTGAATAATGAAGAATATCCTCAGACTGATCACGATGCCGTTGATTCGAATGGAAATATCAATCCTACTGGATATTCATTGTTGATTTGGAATAAATTTATGGGTGACAAAATGATAAAATCCGAATCAATGGGGGCTATAATATCTTATGCTAGTTATTCTCCGCATGAGAATCGGTTATTTGTATATTTCATTAATAAGGGAGAAAGAGAAGAAAATGTAAATCTTATTATTCCTAATAAGGCTGCTGCCAAGATTGTCCAGTGTTGGGAGTATTTCGGTAAAGACGATAAGGATGTAGCTCCTATATGGCAACAGAAAAGAGTAGAAGGATTAGAGTTTGATTTGAAAAAGTATTCGATTACTGTTGCTGAATATCTGTTGTAGAAAGTCCGTATTTCATTTTTTAATTTGCTAATTGCGGAGTATTTGGTGGCAAGAGGTAAGGTGTATAAGTTTTGATAATGTGAAAAATAACAATTCGCTTACATTTGTGGATACTAAACCTCATTATGCTTTATTGGCTGGACACTTCCTACTGTAGCTTCTCATTGTGGGTTGATAGGTTTCTCTTC